>OBZA01000382.1_pt1 | contig 14289 bp, 10 predicted proteins | sample 1476871 | NCBI WGS metagenome assembly OBZA01 (sample SAMEA2580227, study PRJEB22360) | human gut metagenome | biome: human gut; feature: human-associated habitat; material: faeces | place: Denmark | collected 2008/2010
TGGGGATCACAAAGCCGAAAACCTCCCAATGGCTTTCCTGCCGCCCCCAACACAAGCCACGACGGCATCCGGCAAATGACCTGTTTGGTCCAGGATCTGCTGTCGGGCTTCTACACTGATGACACTTTGAAATTCATGTACCATCATTGGAAATGGGTGTGGTCCCGTTGCAGAGCCCATGATATAAGCTGTATCATCACAGCGCCGCGTCCACTCTTGTAAGGCCGCATTGATCGCATCCTTTAGCACCATTGAACCAGTCGTGACCGGGTGGACCTTGGCCCCTAATAGTTGCATCCGGTAAACATTCAATGCTTGACGATCCGTGTCTTTCTTACCCATAAAGACGTCGCATTCCATCCCGAACAAAGCAGCAATAGTTGCAGTTGCGACCCCGTGCTGTCCAGCCCCAGTTTCAGCAATCAATCGCTTTTTGCCCATCTTCTTTGCCAACAGTGCCTGCCCCAAGACATTGTTAATCTTGTGCGCACCCGTATGGTTCAAGTCCTCACGTTTAAAATAAATCTGAGCACCACCTAATTGATCTGATAATCGTTGTGCATGGTACAACAACGATGGCCGGTTCGCATAGTTATTCAACAAGTCAGTCAACTCTTCTTGAAACTGCGCGTCCTGTCGGTAATGTTGAAAGGCGCGATCCAACCGCTGTAGCTCGGTCATTAATGTTTCTGGAACGTACTGACCACCAAAGTCGCCGTAACGCCCCGCCTGTGATTGATTTTTAATCATACTAATTCCTCCTAATTTCTGTTAATAATGGTGTTGACACGCCCGTTTGGTGCGCCCGTTGGACCATCAGATTGATTTTTTCACGGTCTTTATTGCCCGCCGTCTCGACGCCACTAGCCACATCGACCATTGCCGGGCACACCTTGTTGATTGCCGTTACGATATTCGTCGGTGTTAAACCACCAGCCAAGATAAACGGCCGGACGGGACGCTGTGATTGTAATTGATTCCAATCCAACACCTGTCCACTACCTGGACGGGCATTATCCAATAATAAGTAATCCGCTTGACATTGCGTAGCATTCGCTGGCGTCATCGCTTGAATCACCGGCACATGGGCGGCCATTAAGGACGCAATCCGAGGATCATCGACGGTAGCGTGTAGCTGGACCACCTGAATAATGTGCTGTTGCACGAGAGCTAAAATTTCCGATAATTGATTAGTTGTAAACACGCCAACACGCCGGATACGCGGATCTAATTGCTGTGACAGTTGGCGCGCGGTCGCCATCGTAATCCGTCGTCGTCGACCGGGGGCAAATACCATCCCAATTGCGTCTGGGAGCGCTTGATTAACCATCACGACATCCGCTGGTTGCATCAAACCGCAAATTTTAATTTGTGTCATCCACGCACCCCCGCCCGCAGTTGTCTGACAGCTTGCTGCTTATCTGGCGCACGCATCAACGTTTCGCCGACTAAAATAGCGTCAAAGTCGGCGGCCGCCAACGTTTGTACTTGCGTCGACGTTTGAATGCCAGACTCGGCAATCACATAACACTCAGCCGGAACCGCTTGCCGCAACTGGCGACTCGTTGCAAAATTGACACTGAAATCTTTCAAATTCCGATTATTAATGCCAATAATCCGGGCCCCAGCCGCCACCGCTTGCTTAATCTCAGCCGTTGTATGGACTTCAACTAGCGCACTTAAATTCAGCTCATGAGCCAACGTAATGAAAGCCTGCAGTTGAACCGGTGTTAAAATAGCAACAATCAATAAAACCGCACTAGCACCAGCAATACGAGCACTCGCAATCTGACTAGCAGCTACAATAAAATCTTTACGTAATGTGGGTACCGAGACCGTTTGCGCAATGGCTTGTAAGTAAGACAACTGTCCTTTAAAATACCGGGGTTCGGTCAACACTGAGATGGCATCGATCCCAGCAGCAACATAGTCTTGCGCAATCTGTAAATAGTCAAACTCAGCCGCAATCAGCCCCTTAGAAGGTGACGCCCGCTTAACTTCACCAATAAGCTGTAAGCCCGGCTGGGCCAGCATTGCTTCAAATGATAAAACGGGGGTGGTCATTTTTCGAGCTTGTTGAATGCGCTTCACACGCTCCCTAACTGGTACCTTCTGAACCCGTTGCTGACTCGCCTGGACGAGTTGATCTAAAATCATGAGGCCATCACCGCCTGACTACTCTGAATTAATTGGGCCAACTTAGCCGCGGCCGCTCCTTGATCGATTGTTTGCTGGGCCAACTCAAAAGCGGCCGCTAGATCCAACTGTGGCTTGGCAATATGCAACGCCGCGGCGGCATTCATCAACACCACGTCACGAGGGGCCCCCGGTTCTCCAGCGAGTACTGCTCGCGTGATGGCGGCATTAACTTGGGCACTACCACCAATAAGAGCCGCATGGTCACAACGCGTCAGTCCAAACTGTTCAGGCGTCAGGGTTCGCGTTACTTGCTGCCCATGATTAATTACGATCACATCCGTAGGGGCTGCCGCTGAAATTTCATCTAAGCCGTCCCGGCTATGCACGACCATGGCATGTTTAACACCTAAACGCGTCAACACTTCGGCTAATGGGGCCATCAAAGCTTGCCGATATACCCCTAGTAGTTGCATCTCAGCATGAGCTGGATTGGCTAAGGGACCCAGTATATTAAAAATGGTTGGAATCTTGATTTGTTGCCGGGCCGGGGCGACGAATCGCATCGCCTGATGATATTCGCGCGCATACATAAAGGCAAAATTGGTCCGCTCTAGCAATGCTAGACTCTGAGCAGGTGTTAGATCGATTTTGATACCGAGTGCTTCTAAAACATCCGCCGCACCACTCTTGGACGACGCCGCACGATTGCCGTGCTTGGTCACTGGTACACCCGCAGCGGCGACCACTAGCGCAGTGGTCGTCGAAATATTAAACGAATTCGACCGGTCACCGCCCGTCCCAACGATTTCTAGCGTGGGCCGTTTAACTTTAAAAGGTAACGCCTGGGAACGCATCGCAGTTGCTGCACCAGCAATTTCATCGATAGTTGCCTTTTTGATGGCTAAGGCGGTCAAAAAGCTCCCAATCTGTGCGTCGGTGGCCTGACCTTTCATAATTTCCGTAATGACTTGTTGGCTCATTGTAAAGTCTAGATTTTCTTGGTTAGTGAGTTGTGCAATCGCTGTTTCAATCATAAGTATTCCTCCACTCTCGTCTGCTTAATGTTTAAGTGCTAAAAAATTACGGATCAGTTGCTCACCAACGGCGGCTGGCGTCATGATTGATTCTGGATGAAATTGAACGCCGTACAGCTGACGGCCCACATCTTCCACTGCCATGATTTCCTGATCATCGCTTGTCCCAATGATTCGAAAGTTAACGGGCAAACGGCCCGCATCAGCTACCAACGAGTGGTAGCGCGCTGCCATGAACTGCATCGGACAATCTTTAAATAGTGATGACGGCTGCACGTGCATTAACGTGGCTTGCCCGTGAACTAAATGCTGGGCGCCTTGCAGCGAACCGCCAAAAGCGGTGACCATCACTTCTAATCCCATACAAATCCCCAATATGGGGACCTGACCAGCTAATTGTTGCACGACTTGTGGACTAACTCCCGTGTGGGCTGGCGTCCCCGGCCCTGGTGATAAAATGATATGGTCAGGTTGTAATGCCTTGATTGCAGCAACCGTCAAATCGTCATTTTTAATGACCCGTACATCGGGCGTCAGACGACCAATTAGTTGATACAAGTTATAAGTAAAACTGTCATAGTTATCAATTAATAATTCCATCTTTAACTCGTCCTTTCGCGTCTTGTACTGCATTAACGATCACTCGTTGTTTATTCTGGCACTCCTTAAATTCTTGAGCGCCGATACTGTCAGCAACAATGCCCGCACCCGCTGGAATCACTAACCGTTCATTCATCCGGTAGGCCAGCCGGATGCCAATCGCCATGTCCAAATTACCGTTACAATCCAAGTAACCAAAACAACCACCATAAACACCCCGCGGCACCTGCTCATAATGATTAATCAGGGTCATTGCTTCAATCTTAGGCGCGCCAGCTAACGTCCCAGCTGGAAAAGTAGCGGCAAGCACTTGGAGTGCTGTAGTAGTCGGCGCCACTTCTGCGGCCACCCGAGACCCTAAGTGCATGACTTGCGAATAACGAATTAATCGCCGTAAATTAGTCACCCGGACACTTTTAAACTTTGCAACTTGTCCTAAATCGTTACGTCCCAAATCAACTAACATATTGTGCTCGGCAATCTCTTTAGGGCTGGTTTGTAATTCATGAGCCAACTGCTGATCCTCGGCAGGTGTTCGACCACGGCGTCTCGTCCCGGCCAATGGATACGTCGCGATTTGTTCCCCATCCTTCGTCACTAACGTTTCTGGTGAGGCCACCGTCATTTCGAAATTAGCCTGTTTAAAATAACAGGTATACGGGGCCGCTGTTTTTTGAAGTTGCTGATAAACTGCCAGCAATGACCCGCTCATGGTCCCCAAACATGGATTAGCATATATCATTTGGAAAATATCACCAGCGTAGATGTGTTGGCGAATTCGGTCAACCTGACGCGCATAGGTCGCTTGGTCCAGTTGCATGTGTAATGGTTGCTGCAAGTCAAATGGTGGCAAAGCTATTGATTGCTGCAATTGTTCAATAATGGCGGCTAACTGTTGCGTTAGAGCCGTTTGAGTCACGGCGTAAGTTGCCGCTAAATCCGCAGTTGGAATCAGCTGTGTCAACCCAAGCTCATGATGTCGATGATCATAGACGAGCACACTCGTAACTAAGAATAAACCTAAGTCATCGAGATCTGCGGTTGCTGGTGATTTCAAATGCAACTTGGGTACAAATTGTTGAACATACTCATAGCCGAAGTACCCTATCAAGCCCCCCGTAAATGGTGGTAATCCTTGAATTCGTGGTGTTCGATATTGGTTTAGAATGGCTTGGAGTGTCTCATTAGCTGGTCGTTTGTGCTTGGCTAGTTGCCGGCCCGTGAGACTTCGCTGTGGTTTAAAACTAAAATAGCTATATCGTTGGTGCCGATCAATCGTCAGCGCGAAACCGTTCCCCATCTGGTGGACAATTTTAGCAACCGCAATGGGGTCAAATGTGGCGAGTGGTCGTTTGACCATCACTGGTACGTAGGGATAACGATCCTGATAAGGAATCAAGGTTGGTAATGTTGGATTCATATTGAACCACTCCTCATTAATAAGATAGTTTTACTTGAGTTGTGGTTAATTGCCATCGTTGCTGCATTGAACTGCCCCCTATCAAAAAAATCCGTCCATGACTAATGACAGTCAAGGACGGATTTTTCCGCGGTACCACCTTGGTTGGACACCAAATTACCCCATTCAGGTTAGACTTGGGTCCCAGCTTAGCGAAATGCAAACACATTCCCGGGAATTGACGGCTCCCTATCGTCGCGAGGTAGTAGAACAAAGCTGTTCGTTAGTCGCGCCCTCAGTGGTCCATTTAATAATTTGCGTTCGATCGCACTCTCAGCAACGGCGACTCTCTTTACGGGCATCATTATCTTGATCTCCACTTCATCGGTTTCATGGACGAATATTAAGTTGTCATTAACATTAAAACTCAATGAGCAATTTGTCAACACTTTTATCTTAATTTAATATTATGTGACTGTGAAATTAACACTTATTAGTCAAGTTGCTGCCAAAAAGTCTTGTAGTAATGCCAGACCAAACCAGCAGAAATAATTCCGACGCCAACTAATACAATGATATTAATCAGCATAGCTGCCGCCGCGAACAGCTGAATCAGCACACTATAGATCACAATTGTCAGCACACCCACAATACTGCAGGCCAACAAGTTAAGCATCAAACCAAGATTACCGCCGCCCCGATTAAACAATTGGGTCACATTAGTCCAATTCGTCAGCCGTAGCTGATAATCACGCTTAAAGTAATGTTGGGCAGCTAGGTACGTCCCCCAAGCAGCGCCCAATATTAGAGCCAAATCTAGGGCTAATGGTGCTCGCCCAGCGATACCCACCACTAGAACCATCACGCCATTAATCATGATCTGGAACCAATAACCCAAGTAAAACTTTTGTCGTAAGTAACGGGACATTGGGATTGGCAGTGCACGCACAAAGTCAAAGTTCATTTTATCAAGTGAAATGAGATTACCGACTAATGAGGTTTGATTAACATTGACGATCGCACCGGCCATCCCACTGACAAACCAGACACCGAGCCAGTTCAGCGATAGCCGACTAAAATTAGGAGCGGTCCCCGAAAAGAAAACGGTCCCGACTAAAATCAATGGCAGCAGGATTGAATCTGTGAATAATTGTAAGGCTAAACTGGGTTCTTTCAGTAACTGAAACTGGTAGGTACGCAAAATTTTATTGCGGTTATGTTGTCGTGAATGTCGACGCGGTGGTGTTGCCACTAACACTGAATTGACTTGCGTAAGCTGTTCCGCTAAGTGGGTCAAAACAAACCGTCCTGTCAGTGCGAATAAAATCAGCGAGATGACAATTAAACTCGCCCAGGTTAGCAAACTCGTCATTGTCAACGGCGTCGTGAAAACTTTAAAAATCGGTATCAATAGGGGTAATGCTGCGCGGTCAACCTGCGTTCCGGTGTCAGATGATGAGCCGCGATTCATGAAGTAGAGCCCGACTAGCACTAAGACAGCGTTAAGGCCTAACATGACGTTCATCACCATTTTTTGATGGGCGCGAAACACGGTTAGCTTGGTTAAGCCAAAAACTATTAGGGCGCACAAGCATAGTAACAGACTCAGTATTAGGCCATACATCAAGACGGCCATCAGCACGCCTAACACCACAAAGATTCCTGCCCGTGTTGCGGTCATGATAAAAATTAAGAGTAACGGAATGGTAAAGGGTACCGTGTTGAATATCACGACCAAAATCTTACTCATAAAAATTTCTTGATTGCGGAAAGGTAACGGTAAGTATTCAACAAGATCATTGCCGGCAAAAAAGACGTTATAAATACCCGAGATACTCTGTGAAATTCCCAATAAGATAAATAACGCCACATAGAACGTAAACATGCCTGGCAACTTGCTAAAATCAAAGGCCAACATCGTCAAGCCATAAATGCCAAGAAACATCAAAGCATTCAAGTAAAATTGCCGCATTAGCTTCTTACTCAAGGCTGGCCCCGAAGCGCCCTTTTTACGTAGCCGATCCGTTAGTTGCGGATTCAACAACCTGAGATTAACAGCCAACAAAACACGCAACTGACTTTTATGCATCATGCTCACCCTCCAGCGCATCGACAAGGTGATCATCCGTCAACCGCCCGGCCATTTGTAAATATATCGCCTCAAGTGATTGTTGCGGATGTTGAGCTAGTAATTGTTCAACCGAACCGGTATAAATCAATTGCCCCTGCTTCAAAATTGCTAATCGGTCACATAACTGCTGCGCCGTATCCAGATTGTGGGTGGAAAAAATGACCGTCTTGCCTTTGGCAGCATGGGCCTTCATCAAATTTTTTAAATCAAAAGCAGCTTGGGGGTCTAACCCTTGCAGCGGCTCGTCTAAAATCCAAATATCTGGATCGGGAAGCAACGCCCCAATCAAAATGGCTTTTTGCCGCATCCCGTGTGAATAACTAGCCATGGGTTCGTCAACGTGTTCAGTCATATCGAACAGTGACACCAGCTGCTGTCGCCGTTGCTGAACGGCTTCCTCTGATTGCTGGTAAGCGGCAGCTATCAAGTCCCAATATTCCATCGCCGAAAGTTGAAGAAAAATATCGGGTGTGTCCGGTACGTAAGAGATCTTTTCTTTGACGGCTTGTCGTTGCTGTTCAAGGTCTAAGCCATCGACCGTAACCGTGCCACTCGTCGGTTTAATGATACTGACTAAGTTTTTGATCGTCGTTGATTTACCCGCCCCATTGTGGCCCAGCAAACCGAAGATTTGTCCTGATGCGATGGTTAAAGTAAGCTGATTCAATGCTGTCTTATCCCCATAACGTTTTGTTAATTCGTGAATTTCAATCATGTGATTATCCCCCTAGTCATCAGTTACGGTTTATTATACCGGAATCGTCTGAAAATTCGAAACCGGAGCGGTACGTTGCTCATTGATTAACGCTTCTGTCGCCAATGACTAGTTCCATCATGAAACTAACGATTTCACCGATCCAGAAGCATCAGTTAACCTCAACTTCTAGGGCAAGTTTCATCAGACTGTTGATTAAAAACATATTGCAACCAAGAACCGTTAAATCACCTGCCCCCAAGATACTTATGATTCTAGTTCGATCAGGGACCGTCTTATTTTTAATAATTGTCATATACAAGCAAATCATTTAGGAATTTTCATCGCCATAAATCAAGCACAATTTATCCGCTGGCATTCCCATGTTAGGCCTTTTTGTTACTTACAATTCTGAAAGAACTCCACTAAGTCCAATTAAGAAGCTGGTACCGTTGCTGTAACGCCAAAAAGTTCTTCTCTGACAAGGCATCAGGCCCTCTCAAGGAAGAACTTTAATTTACACTTTGTTATTTAAATAACGGTTTTCCATCGCCTGGCGGGCAAGAACAGCGTCCTCAAAGTGCTGAAACGGTTTGTGTAACAGGTAGCGCCCCTTGTAGAAAAATGTCGCCACCCATTTCTGAGTATTGCTATCCCAGCTGACACCGATGACACCACTCTTATTACGCTTAGACATAATCTTTGACGGTAAATCAGTGTGATGATCATGAATTTTCAGATTGCTTAACCGCCCCATACTGGCAGCCGTTTTGGGATTACGTCGAATTAACTGCGACCGACTTTCTCGTGTCAAACACCCACAGCTTCTTGCTCGCCCATGCCGCAACGCGTACGAATCAGCTTTGGTCTGATTGCCACAGCGACACTGACACAACCAGAGGGCATTGCCATTTTTGGCAGTTCCACAACGTCTAATGACTGTTAAGCGGCCAAACTTCTGACCCGTGATATCGATTAAAGTAGTCATATTAACGCCTCCATTTAACGGCTAATTATGACGTTTCTTCAAAATTGCACTCACACCAACTAGTAAGGTTGCTGCAGTCAAACCAAGTAGTTCCGCCGCAACACTAGCTTGCCGATCATCATTGGTTTGCGGTAAAGTCGCTTGTTTGTGGGTGGCTGATTGATGAGCCGCGGTTGGCTTAACGGATTTAGTCATCTTCGCCAGTTTAACCGTTTTTACATTGGCTGGTCGTGTCTGAGCAGGCTGTTCAACAGCCTGTGCTTGTTTGAGATCCACTGACCGCTTGACGCTAGCTTGTTTAGCAGTTGTTGTTGCGACGGTCTGAGCCTTATCCGGCGTCTTGACCGTTGCGACTTTATCTGGCGTGTCAGTCGTCTTAATTTTATCCGACTTATTAACTGTCACCGTCTTCACTGGTGTTTTTGGTGTCTCACCGGTTGAAAGCCTATCGGTAACGTAACGAATCGTTTGAACATCATCCACGCTAGCTGGCGTAACCATGACTGCCTGAGTACCCGTTACCACCGCATGATAGCCCGGAATACTGAACGCCGCGACGCGCTCAAAAGTGTGATCCGCCTGATTAGTCGACCAATTGCTATACGTTACGTCCCCGGTGACCTGATCAACCCGTTTAGTACGAGTGAATGTCATCGCTCTGACCGTATCATCGTGCAACTGCGTGCCAGTCGTACTCTGATAATGTACGGTTTGCGTGATCGTCTTGGTCTCGGTTGTCGCAGTTGTCACATGTGCAAGCTGAACCAGATAGCTGTGAACAACACCATCATCATTGAAAATAGCTCCTGAAACTGGATAGCTATCGCGGACAAGCACGTAGCCCTGATTACTGTAATCAGCAATTGTGTTAGCCGTGCGGTAATCGGATGATGTCTGATAATCGCCAGTCAAACTGACGGTCGCGAGCGTTTTATCCGTGGTGACATCAACATAGGTGACCGTCGCCTTTTCTGCGTTAAGCGCATACGTCACAATAATGTTGGTCGGTTGCGCCGCACTAGTTACTGCATCGTTTCCCGTGACCCGCGCCCGGTCAGCCGTATAGCCAATAATAACGGGTGACGTCACGGTGGTATAACGACCAGTAGCTGAAGTCCCATCCAGCCAATCAGTATAAACTACGGTAGGCTCAACTTCATCAATCGTGGCATCCCGATTAAACGTAATCAGTTGAACGCTGTCAGTGCCAGCCGAAGCCCCATTTTGATACCGATACTTAATCGTTTGACTGACTTGTTTCGTCAGATCTTGAGCGGTCGTTCCTACTGGATATTTCGGTCCGTCTGGATTGTCTGGATCAATTGGTTGGCCCGGCGTACCCGGATTCTCTGGTGTAACCGTGGCTAACTTATGCTTCAGTGTCACGGTATAAGTTTTGGCAAAATTATCGACGTCGAACACCGCCCCTGAAGTGGGATAGTTATCACGTACGAGTTGATAGCCATTCTTGACATAGCTCGCAATCGTTTCAGCCGTCCGGTAACTGGACGTAGTCTGATAGTCACCAGTCAAGCTTTTTATAGCGAGCGTTTTACCCGTAGTGACGTCTACATACGTGACCGTGGCGTTCTCTGGCTTAGCCTGATACGTGACCACGATGTTCGTGTCAGCATCCGCATTGTGCACCTCGTCATTACCCGCAATACGCGTTGAATCAGCAACATAGCCTTTAATTTCCGGTGAATCGACTGGCATGTAACGACCAGTCGTTGCCGTACCAGTCAACCAATCGGTATAAGTTAGCTTATTGTTAACCTCATCGACCGTCACGCTGCGCTTGAAAGTGATTGTTTGCGTATTAGCGTCGGCAGCAGTACTTTTATCCTGATACTGATAGTGAATGGTTTGATCAACTTGCTTAATCAAGTCTTGCACAGCCGTACCCGCTGGATATGTGGGTCCGTTTGGATTATCAGGGTCGATCGGCTCGCCTGGCGTACCCGGGTTCTCTGGGGTGAGCGGCAGGAGTTTATGTTGCAATTTGACAGTATAAGCCTGAGTACTTCCGTCTTTATCAAACACAGCACCGGATGTTGGATAATCATCACTGACCAGTTCATAGCCCATATTAAGGTACTGAGCGATTCGATCTGCTGTCCGATAATTCGAGACGGTCTGATAATCACCAGTTATCGGATCTGTCGTCAGCACCGCTCCCGTTGTCATATCTTCATAGGTCACCGTGGCTTTTTCAGGATTAGCCTGATAATAAACTTGTACATCTGGACTGAGATCCGTCCCACTCACCGTATCACGACCCGCAACACTGGTTGGGTCAGCCGTATAACCAGTAATCGAAGGTGAATCAACAGCCTCAAAACGACCAGTCATGGTCCCATCATCAGTCAACCAATCCGTGTAGACGACTGTGCCATTAACTTCATCCACCGTGACGTTACGACTAAAATTAACCGCTTGAACATTGTTCGGTTTAGCAGTGCGACCATCCTTGTATAAATACTGAATGGTTTGACTGACTTGCTCAGTTAAATCCTCAAAGTCAGTCCCCACTGGATATGTGGGTCCGTTTGGATTATCGGGGTCGATCGGCTCGCCTGGCGTACCCGGATTATCTGGCGTGCGTGTTACAAATTTATGAACAAGTGTAACCTGGTACTTTTGAACACTGCCGTCTTGGTCATAGACTACCCCGGCTGTTGGATAGTCATCACGGTACAATTGATAGCCCGCATTCTCATATGCGGCAATCGTATCAGCTGTCCGATACGCATCCGTTGTCCCGTACGCTCCTTGTAAGGGTTCCGTCTTAATGACCTTGTTATCAGTTTGGTCAAAATACGTGACCGTCGCATACTCTTTGTTCACGGTATACGTCACAGGAATCGTCGTGTCATCATCCTGCCATACAACGGCGGGATTGCCGGCAATACTGGTTGAATCAGCCGTATAACCAGTAATCAAAGGTGAATCAACAGCCTCAAAACGACCAGTCACGGCCCCATCATCAGTCAACCAATCTGTGTAGACGACTGTGCCATTAACTTCATCCACCGTGACGTTACGACCAAAATTAACCGCTTGAACATTGTCCGGTTTAGCAGTGCGACCATCCTTGTATAAATACTGAATCGTTCGACTGACTTGCTCAGTTAAATCCTCAAAGTCAGTCCCCACTGGATATGTGGGTCCGTTTGGATTATCGGGGTCGATCGGCTCGCCTGGCGTACCCGGATTATCTGGCGTGCGTGTTACAAATTTATGAACAAGTGTAACCTGGTACTTTTGAACAATGCCGTCCTGGTCATAGACTCCCCCGGCTGTTGGATAGTCATCATCGACCAGGTCGTAGCCCGCATTCTCATACGCGGCAATCGTATCAGCCGTCCGATACGCATCCGTTGTCCCGTACGCTCCTTGTAAGGGTTCCGTCTTAATAACCTTGTTATCAGTTTGGTCAAAATACGTTACGATCGCCGTTTCAGTCTTGGCCAAATAACGATACGTCACGGTACCGCCCTGATCAGTTAACGTGCCATTATAGGCTAGTCCAGTATTGGGTGCTAACACATAGCCCGTCTTGGGTTTGGCTGCCGTCGTGTAGGTCAAATAGTCCGTGGCCGTTGCGTCCGTAGCATGTGTCGCCGTACCAGTTTCCGAAGCATCTACCTGAGTCTCACCATTAGCATCTACATGTTCGTAGAGGTACTTAACCGCAATATCACCAATTGTCAAGGTGCCAGGAATGACTGAAATGGTATAGTTTTTATTCACCGAATCATCAGCATCAGGAGTGGCCGTAATTGTCTTAGTTCCAACCGCACTCATGCCGTTGGTCACACGATACTTTAAGGTCTCACCATTAACTGTCCCAGTAACCACCGCCGCCAAATTCTTTTGCGTCCCATCCGACCAATAAATCTTGTTGGGAATCGTAATTGTTGCTTTGGCTGGATCAATTGTCAGCGTTCCATTGACATACGAAATTTTATAATTACTGGTATCGGCTGGCGTAGTCCCAGTCATTGCATAAGTGCCGACCGTAGTATAAGTCGTCGCACCACTGCCATCTGCTGCAACTGCGGTAAATACTAACTGATCATAATTGGTCCCGCTAGTAACAGTGGCAGTCGTGCCATGTGATCGGCCGTCATAAACTGCATTATCATCCTTGACCGTGACTGTCAGATCTGCTGGCGTGATCACCAACGTCCCATCCGTCGTGGTAACGGTATAGTTTTTAGCCAAAATCGCCGCTTGCGTGGGATCCGCTAACGCGTATGTCAGGTCGTCATAGGTACCGACGTTCGTGTCAGTCGTCGTGGTAAAGTCAAAATGATCATACACGGTTCCAGTCGTTACGGATGTCCCCTGAGGCTTGCCATTATAGGTCACTGTACCACTAGCTATCTTTAACTCGAGACCAGCAGCCTGCACCGCACCAGTCGTGGTGAAAACGGCCGCATCATCCAGAATATAATTCGACCCCAGCGCAGCTTGAACTGCCTTCCGACCAGCGTCATTAAGGGTGATTGCATATTTGCCAGTGTCCGCACCGGTCAAGTTAGTTTCGGTGCCTTGATACGTATAAGTAAAATCTGCCAACGTTAAAACACGTTGACCGACCTTGCCGGCTACGCCTGGTTTAGCATCGCCGATTTCGCCGTTACTAATTTGAAGGATATTTTGCTTTGTTGCATTTTTAACGGTGACTACCGGCAACATTGTCAATGATCCCGTATACAACTGTGAAGGCCGAAGTATAATTAGCCCATTCTTACCAGTGGTGGCTGTGATTTTTACAGGGACAATGTTAATTGTAAAGGTATAATCGGAGGCCCCAGTCGAAAAGGTTGGGACAAAGTCATCCAAATCACTGGTCGAGGTATCGTAAGCATTATAGTCTTGCATAACCCGGCTCATCCCAGCTTTACCCGCTGCATTGATCGTCACTGAGTAACTACCAATTTAGTCGAGCGTTGAAAAGTCCGTATCTCCGGAATATTTCGTGACCTGCCCATGTTCATCCGTATACACAACATCAACGTAATCATTGACATCAGCAGAGTCCAGAAAAAGTGCATATAGCAAATTGACCTTGTTGCCGTTTACATCTTCTAAGTAATTGCCCGCTGCATCTTGAATGTAGTAGGCGACGTCGTTAGCCGGCGTCTCATCTGGAGAACTAATATGAGATTCTAGATCCGCCAGCGACGCCTCGCCATAGTCCATCGACACGGTCCCCGTAGTTACTAACGATACGGTCGGCTTCGTTTCAGCTTCACTGGGGATAGCTGAAACCGCCTGTACTGCAGCCACATCAGC
>OBZA01000383.1_pt1 | contig 14269 bp, 10 predicted proteins | sample 1476871 | NCBI WGS metagenome assembly OBZA01 (sample SAMEA2580227, study PRJEB22360) | human gut metagenome | biome: human gut; feature: human-associated habitat; material: faeces | place: Denmark | collected 2008/2010
TCTTTTTGTGAGTAGAAAATTTGTTATATTAGAAGCGAATAATTTTAAAACATATTATGAAATGTAAGAAGAAATATTATGAAACTAGGAAAAGTAGATTGTTGAAAATTCCATACAATAGGAGAAGTAAAGTGAATAAATTCTGGTATTACTAAAGCTATTGATTGTCCTAATTGTTATAAAAAGTTGGATAGTGTAGTTGAGGGGAGAAAAACTAAAATGCAAAAATATATTCTTAATGGATCATTATAAATACCAATTAGATTAAAGTATTGCGAACATTTACAATTAGAAATCAGTATTAATCTGCCATAGATAATTGTATTAATGTAAAAAATAAAATAGAATGAGAATATACGGAAATTTTTTATACATTTATAACCAATTCTGTTAAACTGTGAAGAGTAGAGTTAAAAACGAACTTTTTGTTTATTTTTATTAAAAATGTTCTGTTTTTGAAAATTCGAGTATACATACGATAGGAGTTAAAAAAATGATTGAACGCTATTCTAGAGAAGAAATGTCTAATATTTGGACTGATCAAAATCGCTATGAAGCATGGTTAGAAGTGGAAATTTTAGCATGTGAAGCATGGAGTGAATTAGGACATATACCGAAAGCTGACGTACAAAAAATTCGTCAAAACGCAAAGGTAAATGTCGAACGTGCACAAGAAATTGAACAAGAAACGCGCCATGATGTTGTAGCCTTTACTAGACAAGTTTCTGAAACGCTAGGTGAAGAACGTAAGTGGGTACATTATGGTTTAACTTCTACTGATGTTGTAGATACAGCTTTAAGTTTCGTTATTAAACAAGCAAATGACATTATTGAAAAAGATTTAGAAAGATTTATCGACGTTTTAGCTGAAAAAGCAAAAAATTATAAATATACATTGATGATGGGACGTACACATGGAGTGCATGCAGAACCAACTACATTTGGTGTCAAAATGGCATTGTGGTACACGGAAATGCAACGTAACTTACAACGTTTCAAACAAGTAAGAGAAGAAATTGAAGTAGGGAAAATGAGTGGTGCAGTAGGTACTTTTGCTAACATTCCTCCTGAAATAGAAAGTTATGTGTGTAAACATTTAGGTATTGGCACAGCGCCTGTATCAACGCAAACATTGCAACGCGATCGACATGCATACTATATTGCGACATTAGCATTAATCGCGACGTCACTAGAAAAATTTGCCGTTGAAATTCGTAACCTTCAAAAAACCGAAACAAGAGAAGTTGAAGAAGCATTTGCAAAAGGCCAAAAAGGTTCATCTGCAATGCCTCATAAACGAAATCCAATTGGTTCTGAAAATATCACAGGTATTTCAAGAGTCATTCGTGGTTATATTACTACAGCTTATGAGAATGTGCCATTATGGCATGAAAGAGATATTTCTCATTCTTCTGCTGAGCGTATTATGTTACCAGATGTTACAATAGCACTAGATTATGCATTGAATCGTTTCACAAATATTGTGGACCGTTTAACTGTATTTGAAGATAATATGCGTAATAACATAGATAAAACATTTGGTCTGATTTTCTCACAACGTGTCTTATTAGCATTAATTAATAAAGGTATGGTTCGTGAAGAAGCATACGACAAAGTACAACCAAAAGCGATGATATCTTGGGAAACGAAAACACCTTTCCGTGAATTAATCGAACAAGATGAGTCTATTACAAGTGTTTTAACAAAAGAAGAATTAGATGAATGTTTCGATCCTAAACATCATTTGAATCAAGTTGACACTATTTTCGAACGCGCTGGATTAGCATAAAATTAAATAAAGTAACGATTCAGATTTAATAAAATATAAATCGCTACACTTTAATAGATTAATGCGTTAAAATGACATAAAGAATAAAATTATAGGGGTTGTTTCGATATGCAAATTGAAAAATTACGAGGTGCAGCGTTAGATGAATTGTTTGATGCAATACTAACGTTAGAAAATAGAGAAGAATGTTACCAATTTTTCGATGATTTGTGTACTGTAAATGAAATTCAATCACTGTCTCAAAGATTACAAGTTGCTAAAATGATTAAGCAAGGTTATACCTATGCAACGATTGAACAAGAATCTGGAGCATCGACTGCAACGATTTCTAGAGTGAAACGTTCATTACAATGGGGTAATGATGCTTATACAATGATTTTAGATCGTATGAATATTGAAACAAATGAATAATAAATGAACGATAAACAATGGTTATCTATCTGCACTAATAAGGTAGATAATCATTGTTTTTTCACGAAAAAATTTACAGAGTAAAAGAACTTAAAATTCATATTAAGTCTTTAGAACTCGACACTTAAAAATGCTATAATCATATGTATGTTAAAAAAGGAGTTTCGGAAAATGTATGACATTAAAAAATGGCGCCATATTTTTAAATTAGACCCAGCTAAACATATTTCAGATGATGATTTAGATGCGATTTGTATGTCTCAAACAGATGCAATTATGATTGGTGGAACTGATGACGTTACTGAAGATAATGTCATTCATTTAATGAGCAGAATAAGAAGATACCCATTGCCTTTAGTACTTGAAATATCAAATATCGAAAGTGTAATGCCTGGTTTTGATTTTTATTTTGTACCTACAGTACTGAACAGTACAGATGTTGCATTTCACAATGGTACATTATTAGAAGCGCTTAAAACATATGGACATAGTATAGATTTTGAAGAAGTAATATTTGAAGGGTATGTCGTGTGCAATGCTGATAGCAAAGTGGCAAAACATACCAAAGCAAATACAGATTTAACAACAGAAGATTTAGAAGCATATGCCCAAATGGTCAATCATATGTATCGATTACCGGTTATGTATATAGAGTATAGTGGCATTTATGGCGACGTATCAAAGGTTCAAGCTGTCTCAGAACATCTAACAGAAACGCAACTTTTTTATGGTGGCGGTATTTCCTCAGAACAACAAGCGACAGAGATGGCAGCTATTGCAGATACAATTATCGTCGGTGATATTATTTATAAAGATATTAAAAAAGCTTTAAAAACAGTAAAAATAAAGGAGTCTAGTAAATGAATGCGTTATTAAATCATATGAATACAGAGCAAAGTGAAGCTGTAAAGACAACAGAAGGACCATTGTTAATTATGGCAGGTGCTGGTTCAGGGAAGACACGTGTTTTAACACATAGAATTGCTTATTTATTAGACGAAAAAGATGTCTCACCATACAATGTTTTGGCTATTACTTTTACAAATAAAGCTGCAAGAGAAATGAAAGAACGTGTTCAAAAATTAGTAGGTGATCAAGCAGAAGTTATTTGGATGTCAACATTCCACTCAATGTGTGTTCGTATTTTACGTCGTGATGCAGATCGAATAGGTATAGAACGCAATTTTACGATAATTGATCCTACAGACCAAAAATCTGTTATTAGACGTCTTAAAAAATGAAAATATTGATAGTAAAAAGTTTGAACCTCGTATGTTTATCGGTGCGATCAGTAATTTGAAAAATGAACTTAAAACACCTGCAGATGCTCAAAAAGAAGCCACAGATTATCACTCGCAAATGGTAGCAACGGTTTATAGTGGATATCAACGCCAATTGTCGCGTAATGAAGCGTTAGATTTTGATGACCTTATTATGACAACGATTAACTTATTTGAGCGTGTACCAGAAGTTCTAGAATATTATCAGAACAAATTCCAATATATTCATGTAGATGAGTATCAAGATACTAATAAAGCACAATATACATTAGTTAAATTATTAGCAAGTAAGTTTAAAAACTTATGTGTTGTAGGTGACTCAGATCAGTCAATTTATGGTTGGCGTGGTGCTGATATTCAAAATATCTTATCATTTGAAAAAGACTACCCAGAAGCGAATACAATCTTTTTAGAGCAAAATTATCGTTCGACGAAAACGATTTTAAATGCGGCTAACGAAGTGATTAAAAATAATTCTGAACGTAAGCCAAAAGGACTGTGGACTGCAAATACGAATGGTGAGAAAATTCATTACTATGAAGCAATGACAGAACGTGATGAAGCGGAATTTGTAATACGAGAAATTATGAAGCATCAACGTAATGGTAAGAAATATCAAGATATGGCAATTTTATATAGAACAAATGCACAATCACGTGTACTTGAGGAAACATTCATGAAATCTAATATGCCATACACAATGGTTGGTGGCCAAAAGTTCTATGACCGTAAAGAAATCAAAGATTTATTAAGTTATTTGCGTATAATTGCCAATAGTAATGATGACATTAGTTTGCAACGTATTATTAATGTTCCAAAAAGAGGTGTAGGTCCTTCATCTGTTGAAAAAGTTCAAAACTATGCACTTCAAAACAATATCAGTATGTTTGATGCACTTGGAGAAGCTGATTTTATCGGATTGTCAAAAAAGGTGACACAAGAGTGTCTTAATTTTTACGAGTTAATCCAAAGCTTGATAAAAGAACAAGAATTTTTAGAAATTCATGAAATAGTTGATGAAGTATTACAAAAGTCTGGCTACCGAGAAATGCTTGAACGTGAAAATACACTAGAATCTCGAAGTAGATTAGAAAACATCGATGAATTTATGTCAGTACCAAAAGACTATGAGGAAAATACCCCATTAGAAGAACAGTCATTAATTAACTTTTTAACGGATTTATCGTTAGTAGCTGATATTGATGAGGCAGATACTGAAAATGGCGTAACACTAATGACGATGCACTCGGCTAAGGGCCTTGAATTTCCAATCGTCTTTATAATGGGGATGGAAGAATCTTTATTCCCACATATTAGAGCGATTAAGAGTGAAGATGATCACGAAATGCAAGAAGAACGTCGTATTTGTTATGTAGCAATTACAAGGGCTGAAGAGGTGTTATATATCACTCATGCGACATCAAGAATGTTATTTGGTCGCCCTCAGTCGAATATGCCATCTAGATTTTTAAAGGAAATTCCAGAATCACTATTAGAAAATCATTCAAGTGGCAAACGACAAACGATACAACCTAAGGCAAAACCTTTTGCTAAACGCGGATTTAGTCAACGAACAACGTCAACGAAAAAACAAGTATCGTCATCTGATTGGAATGTAGGTGACAAAGTGATGCATAAAGCCTGGGGAGAAGGCATGGTGAGTAATGTAAACGAGAAAAATGGCTCAATCGAACTAGATATTATCTTTAAATCACAAGGGCCAAAACGTTTGTTAGCGCAATTTGCACCAATTGAAAAAAAGGAGGATTAAGGGATGGCTGATTTATCGTCTCGTGTGAACGAGTTACATGATTTATTAAATCAATACAGTTATGAATACTATGTAGAGGATAATCCATCTGTACCAGATAGTGAATATGACAAATTACTTCATGAACTGATTAAAATAGAAGAGGAGCATCCTGAGTATAAGACTGTAGATTCTCCAACAGTTAGAGTTGGCGGTGAAGCCCAAGCCTCTTTCAAAAAAGTCAACCATGACACGCCAATGTTAAGTTTAGGGAATGCATTTAATGAGGATGATTTGAGAAAATTCGACCAACGCATACGTGAACAAATTGGCAACGTTGAATATATGTGCGAATTAAAAATTGATGGCTTAGCAGTATCATTGAAATATGTTGATGGATACTTCGTTCAAGGTTTAACACGTGGTGATGGAACAACAGGTGAAGATATTACCGAAAATTTAAAAACAATTCATGCGATACCTTTGAAAATGAAAGAACCATTAAATGTAGAAGTTCGTGGTGAAGCATATATGCCGAGACGTTCATTTTTACGATTAAATGAAGAAAAAGAAAAAAATGATGAGCAGTTATTTGCAAATCCAAGAAACGCTGCTGCGGGATCATTAAGACAGTTAGATTCTAAATTAACGGCAAAACGAAAGCTAAGCGTATTTATATATAGTGTCAATGATTTCACTGATTTCAATGCGCGTTCGCAAAGTGAAGCATTAGATGAGTTAGATAAATTAGGTTTTACAACGAATAAAAATAGAGCGCGTGTAAATAATATCGATGGTGTTTTAGAGTATATTGAAAAATGGACAAGCCAAAGAGAGTCATTACCTTATGATATTGATGGGATTGTTATTAAGGTTAATGATTTAGATCAACAGGATGAGATGGGATTCACACAAAAATCTCCTAGATGGGCCATTGCTTATAAATTTCCAGCTGAGGAAGTAGTAACTAAATTATTAGATATTGAATTAAGTATTGGACGAACAGGTGTAGTCACACCTACTGCTATTTTAGAACCAGTAAAAGTAGCTGGTACAACTGTATCAAGAGCATCTTTGCACAATGAGGATTTAATTCATGACAGAGATATTCGAATTGGTGATAGTGTTGTAGTGAAAAAAGCAGGTGACATCATACCTGAAGTTGTACGTAGTATTCCAGAACGTAGACCTGAGGATGCTGTCACATATCATATGCCAACCCATTGTCCAAGTTGTGGACATGAATTAGTACGTATTGAAGGCGAAGTAGCACTTCGTTGCATTAATCCAAAATGCCAAGCACAACTTGTTGAAGGATTAATTCACTTTGTATCAAGACAAGCCATGAATATTGATGGTTTAGGCACTAAAATTATTCAACAGCTTTATCAAAGCGAATTAATTAAAGATGTTGCTGATATTTTCTATTTAACAGAAGAAGATTTATTACCTTTAGATAGAATGGGGCAGAAAAAAGTTGATAATTTATTAGCTGCCATTCAACAAGCTAAGGACAACTCTTTAGAAAATTTATTATTTGGTCTAGGTATTAGGCATTTAGGTGTTAAAGCGAGCCAAGTGTTAGCAGAAAAATATGAAACGATAGATCGATTACTAACGGTAACTGAAGCGGAATTAGTAGAAATTCATGATATAGGTGATAAAGTAGCACAATCTGTAGTTACTTATTTAGAAAATGAAGATATTCGTGCTTTAATTCAAAAATTAAAAGATAAACATGTTAATATGATTTATAAAGGTATCAAAACATCAGATATTGAAGGACATCCTGAATTTAGTGGTAAAACGATAGTACTGACTGGTAAGCTACATCAAATGACACGCAATGAAGCATCTAAATGGCTTGCATCACAAGGTGCTAAAGTTACAAGTAGCGTTACTAAAAATACAGATGTCGTTATTGCTGGTGAAGATGCAGGTTCAAAATTAACAAAAGCACAAAGTTTAGGTATTGAAATTTGGACAGAGCAACAATTTGTAGATAAGCAAAATGAATTAAATAGTTAGAGGGGTATGTCGATGAAGCGTACATTAGTATTATTGATTACAGCTATCTTTATACTCGCTGCTTGTGGTAACCATAAGGATGACCAGGCTGGAAAAGATAATCAAAAACATAACAATAGTTCAAATCAAGTAAAAGAAATTGCTACGGATAAAAATGTACAAGGTGATAACTATCGTACATTGTTACCATTTAAAGAAAGCCAGGCAAGAGGACTTTTACAAGATAACATGGCAAATAGTTATAATGGCGGCGACTTTGAAGATGGTTTATTGAACTTAAGTAAAGAAGTATTTCCAACAGATAAATATTTGTATCAAGATGGTCAATTTTTGGACAAGAAAACAATTAATGCCTATTTAAATCCTAAGTATACAAAACGTGAAATCGATAAGATGTCTGAAAAAGATAAAAAAGACAAGAAAGCGAATGAAAATTTAGGACTTAATCCATCACACGAAGGTGAAACAAATCCTGAAAAGATTGCAGAAAAATCACCAGCCTATTTATCTAACATTTTAGAGCAAGATTTTTATGGTGGTGGAGATACAAAAGGTAAGAATATTAAAGGTATGACGATTGGTTTAGCTATGAATAGTGTTTATTACTATAAAAAAGAAAAAGATGGACCGACTTTTAGTAAAAAACTAGATGATAGCGAAGTTAAAAAGCAAGGTAAACAAATGGCTAGTGAGATATTATCAAGGTTACGTGAAAATGATGATTTAAAAGATATACCAATTCATTTTGCAATTTATAAGCAATCAAGTGAAGATTCAATCACACCAGGTGAATTTATCACTCAAGCGACTGCAGAAAAGAGTCAAACAAAGCTTAATGAATGGCATAATATCAATGAAAAATCAGCTTTATTACCTTCTTCAACAGCAGCAGATTATGATGAAAATTTAAATAATAATTTCAAGCAATTTAATGATAATTTGCAATCATATTTTTCTAATTTCACACAAGCAGTAGGGAAAGTTAAATTTGTTGATAAAAAGCCACAACGATTAGTAGTAGATTTACCAATCGATTACTATGGACAAGCTGAAACAATTGGTATTACACAGTACGTTACTGAACAAGCGAATAAATATTTCGATAAAATCGATAACTATGAAATTCGTATTAAAGATGGTAACCAACCACGTGCTTTAATTAGTAAGACAAAAGATGACAAAGAACCGCAAGTTCATATTTACAGTAATTAATTGTAAATTAAAGATAATAAAAAGGTACCAATGTTAGTCATAATTTTGATTAACATTAGTACCTTTTTAATTTGTTAAGACTTATGAATTATTTTTCTCTAACGATGTCACGAACTTTGTTTAAGTCAGTTTCAACAAATGCACCAGGTTTTTTAGTAAGTTTACTTACAACATATGTAACGATTACACTTACAATAAATCCAGGAATAATTTCATATAAGCCGAATATTTCGTTGATATGTGCCAATGGTTTAATCCACGCAATCCAAACGATAACGACTAAGGCACCTGAAACCATTCCACTTACAGCACCGGCACGTGTCAAACCTTTCCAGTAAAGTGCAAATAGCACAAGTGGACTGAACGATGCACCAAATCCGGCCCAAGCGTTACCTACTAAGTTTAGAATTGTGTCGTTTGGATTCCATGCAATCGCGATGGCAACAATTGCTACAACTAATACAGATAATCTTCCAATCATAACAAATTCTTTTTGGTGCGTTTTAGCTTTTTCTTCACCACGAATTAATTTATAAAAGTCTTCCGTTAGTGAACTAGATGTTACAAGTAATTGTGAAGAAATCGTGCTCATAATTGCAGCTAGAATCGCAGCAAGTAAGAAACCACCTACAAGAGGATGGAAGAGTACTTGACTCATCACGATGAATAATGTCTCAGGATCTTCTAGTTTAATATGATAAGCAGGTACGAATGCAATACCTGTTAAACCAACAGCCACAGCGCCTAATAAACCAACAGCCATCCAGCTAATACCTAAACGTCTAGCTTTAGGTAGCATCTTGTGTGATTTAATAGACATAAACCTTACAATGATATGAGGTTGACCGAAATAACCTAATCCCCATGAAAATAGAGAGATAATTCCTATAAATGATAACCCTTTAAATAAATTTAAATTTGTAGGTTTCATAGCTGCTACATCATGAAACGTTCCCCAGCCGTTTAAATTCATCATAGCAACAATAGGGACCATAACCATCGCAATTAACATAATGACACCTTGGAAGAAATCTGTAATTGATACAGCTAAATATCCACCAAAGAAAGTATAGAAAATGACAATGAAAGCAACTAATATTAAACCGAAATGATAATCTAATCCAAAAGCACTTTCAAATAATTTACCACCAGATACGAAACCAGAATGTGTATATAATGTAAAGAATACTACGATAATCAATCCAGAAATAATCTTTAACACATTATTTTTATCGTTTAAACGATTTTTAAAGAAATCTGGTAATGTAATTGCATCTCCAGCTAATTCGGTATAAACACGAAGTCTAGGAGCAACAACAAAGTAATTTATATAAGCACCTAATGTTAAACCGATTGTAATCCACATAGCTGATAGACCAGTGCTATAGACAGAACCAGGTAGCCCCATAATCATCCATCCACTCATATCTGAAGCTCCAGCTGATAATGCAGTAATATACGGTCCAATACTACGTCCACCTAACATGTACTCGCTTAGGTTACCAGTTGCTTGCTTGTAACCGTAAAAGCCAATAACGATTAGTATCAAGAAGTAGACGGCAATCATAATATAAGTTTGCCAATTGGCATCTACTTGTTGACTTAATGCTGTCCCCATTGTAAGCATGATAAACACTCCCTTTATTTAATTTATAATTTAGTTACTTGAAAACATTATACATAAAGATAAATGTTTAGAAAAGTAGGAAAATTAAATTTATTCTTTTTGAAATACTTGCATACCAATATAGGAAGCGCTTTCGTATTTTTTGGATATGAGCAAATTTTTATAATTAAAATTGCATAATCATAATATTGAATTGGGTTGTCTAATATTAAAAGAGTGTTGTTTTCATAAAAAATGATTTGATAAACGAATGATAATGTTTATACAGTTTATATGAAATTAAAGTAGCACCTCATAAATACTTAGATTTTTAATTGGAAATTTGATACAATTTAGTGATGAATGACTTAAAGGAGGCTTTTATTAATGACAAAAGTAACACGTGAAGAAGTTGAGCATATCGCGAATCTTGCAAGACTTCAAATTTCTCCTGAAGAAACGGAAGAAATGGCCAACACATTAGAAAGCATTTTAGATTTTGCAAAACAAAATGATAGCGCTGATACAGAAGGCGTTGAACCTACATATCACGTTTTAGATTTACAAAACGTTTTACGTGAAGATAAAGCAATTAAAGGTATTCCGCAAGAATTAGCTTTGAAAAATGCCAAAGAAACAGAAGATGGACAATTTAAAGTGCCTACAATCATGAATGAGGAGGACGCGTAAGATGAGCATTCGCTACGAATCGGTTGAGAATTTATTAACTTTAATAAAAGACAAAAAAATCAAACCATCTGATGTTGTTAAAGATATATATGATGCAATTGAAGAGACTGATCCAACAATTAAGTCTTTTCTAGCGCTGGATAAAGAAAATGCAATCAAAAAAGCGCAAGAATTGGATGAATTACAAGCAAAAGATCAAATGGATGGCAAATTATTTGGTATTCCAATGGGTATAAAAGATAACATTATTACAAACGGATTAGAAACAACATGTGCAAGTAAAATGTTAGAAGGTTTTGTGCCAATTTACGAATCTACTGTAATGGAAAAACTACATAAAGAGAATGCCGTTTTAATCGGTAAATTAAATATGGATGAGTTTGCAATGGGTGGTTCAACAGAAACATCTTATTTCAAAAAAACAGTTAACCCATTTGACCATAAAGCAGTACCAGGTGGTTCATCAGGTGGATCTGCAGCAGCAGTTGCAGCTGGCTTAGTACCATTTAGCTTAGGTTCAGACACAGGTGGTTCAATTAGACAACCGGCTGCATATTGTGGCGTTGTCGGTATGAAACCAACATACGGTCGTGTATCTCGATTTGGATTAGTTGCTTTTGCATCTTCATTAGACCAAATTGGTCCATTGACTCGAAATGTAAAAGATAATGCAATCGTATTAGAAGCTATTTCTGGTGCAGATGTTAATGACTCTACAAGTGCACCAGTTGATGATGTAGACTTTACATCTGAAATTGGTAAAGATATTAAAGGATTAAAAGTTGCATTACCTAAAGAATACTTAGGTGAAGGTGTAGCTGATGACGTAAAAGAAGCAGTTCAAAACGCTGTAGAAACTTTAAAATCTTTAGGTGCTGTCGTTGAGGAAGTATCATTGCCAAATACTAAATTTGGTATTCCATCATATTACGTGATTGCATCATCAGAAGCTTCGTCAAACCTTTCTCGTTTTGACGGAATTCGTTATGGTTATCATTCTAAAGAAGCTCATTCATTAGAAGAATTATATAAAATGTCAAGATCTGAAGGTTTCGGTAAAGAAGTAAAACGTCGTATTTTCTTAGGTACATTTGCATTAAGTTCAGGTTACTACGATGCTTACTATAAAAAATCTCAAAAAGTTAGAACATTGATTAAAAATGACTTTGATAAAGTATTCGAAAATTATGATGTAGTAGTTGGTCCAACAGCGCCTACAACTGCGTTTAATTTAGGTGAAGAAATTGATGATCCATTAACAATGTATGCCAATGATTTATTAACAACACCAGTAAACTTAGCTGGATTACCTGGTATTTCTGTTCCTTGTGGACAATCAAATGGCCGACCAATCGGTTTACAGTTCATTGGTAAACCATTCGATGAAAAAACGTTATATCGTGTCGCTTATCAATATGAAACACAATACAATTTACATGACGTTTATGAAAAATTATAAGGAGTGGAAATCATGCATTTTGAAACAGTTATAGGACTTGAAGTTCACGTAGAGTTAAAAACGGACTCAAAAATGTTTTCTCCATCACCAGCGCATTTTGGAGCAGAACCTAACTCAAATACAAATGTTATCGACTTAGCATATCCAGGTGTCTTACCAGTTGTTAATAAGCGTGCAGTAGACTGGGCAATGCGTGCTGCAATGGCACTAAATATGGAAATCGCAACAGAATCTAAGTTTGACCGTAAGAACTATTTCTATCCAGATAATCCAAAAGCATATCAAATTTCTCAATTTGATCAACCAATTGGTGAAAATGGATATATCGATATCGAAGTCGACGGTGAAACAAAACGAATCGGTATTACTCGTCTTCACATGGAAGAAGATGCTGGTAAGTCAACACATAAAGGTGAGTATTCATTAGTTGACTTGAACCGTCAAGGTACACCGCTAATTGAAATCGTATCTGAACCAGATATTCGTTCACCTAAAGAAGCATATGCATATTTAGAAAAATTACGTTCAATTATTCAATACACTGGTGTATCAGACGTTAAGATGGAAGAGGGATCTTTACGTTGTGATGCTAACATCTCTTTGCGTCCATATGGTCAAGAAAAATTTGGTACTAAAGCCGAATTGAAAAACTTAAACTCATTTAACTATGTACGTAAAGGTTTAGAATATGAAGAAAAACGCCAAGAAGAAGAATTGTTAAATGGTGGAGAAATCGGACAAGAAACACGTCGATTTGATGAATCTACAGGTAAAACAATTTTAATGCGTGTTAAAGAAGGTTCTGATGATTACCGTTACTTCCCAGAGCCTGACATTGTACCTTTATATATTGATGATGCTTGGAAAGAGCGTGTTCGTCAGACAATTCCTGAATTACCAGATGAGCGTAAGGCTAAGTATGTAAATGAATTAGGTTTACCTGCATACGATGCACACGTATTAACATTGACTAAAGAAATGTCAGATTTCTTTGAATCAACAATTGAACACGGTGCAGATGTTAAATTAACATCTAACTGGTTAATGGGTGGCGTAAACGAATATTTAAATAAAAATCAAGTAGAATTATTAGATACTAAATTAACACCAGAAAATTTAGCAGGTATGATTAAACTTATCGAAGACGGAACAATGAGCAGTAAAATTGCGAAGAAAGTCTTCCCAGAGTTAGCAGCTAAAGGTGGTAATGCTAAACAGATTATGGAAGATAATGGCTTAGTTCAAATTTCTGATGAAGCAACACTTCTAAAATTTGTAAATGAAGCATTAGACAATAACGAACAATCAGTTGAAGATTACAAAAATGGTAAAGGCAAAGCTATGGGCTTCTTAGTTGGTCAAATTATGAAAGCGTCTAAAGGTCAAGCTAATCCACAATTAGTAAATCAACTATTAAAACAAGAATTAGATAAAAGATAATTTAAATCATCAAACTATGAAGATTTAAAAAATAAACCCTTGATTGCTGACTTAGATGCAATCGAGGGTTTATTTATATCTATAGAAGTCATATTACTTTTAACTTTATTCATTGTACATGTTAATGGTAAAAATATTAATTTTATTAATGCGTTAGCTTTAATTATATTAAGGCAAACTGTATAATAAAAAGGTATAAAACATTTTTGTATAAAGACAACATTATATTTACAACATCATTTTAAAGGTAAAATAGCATAACTGACGAAGTCTATATAATGAAGAACGGCAAAAAATGCTGAATAAATAACAAGCTTTGTACATATTGAGATAGTATTTGTTTAAGATACAAGTTGGTCTTTAACGATATTAAGAATGATGAAATAAGACTGAGCCTGGGTCATAAATTCAATGTCCTAGGCACTACAATGTTATATTGGCAGTAGTTGACTGAAAGAAAATACGCTTGTAACAAGCTTTTTTCAATTCTAGTGGGGCCCCAACATAGAAGCTGACTTTCTGTCAGCTTACAATAATGTGCAAGTTGGCGGGGCCCCAACATAGAAGCTGACTTTCTGTCAGCTTACAATAATGTGCAAGTTGG
>OBZA01000386.1_pt1 | contig 14221 bp, 16 predicted proteins | sample 1476871 | NCBI WGS metagenome assembly OBZA01 (sample SAMEA2580227, study PRJEB22360) | human gut metagenome | biome: human gut; feature: human-associated habitat; material: faeces | place: Denmark | collected 2008/2010
TCTTTTTTCACTTATCTAGATACTTTATGTCCCGGACTCTTTTTTATTTTATATCAATACATTTATTGCAGTCATTTATATTATAAACTTGAATCGTCTTGATATAGTATTCCAACGCCGATACCACCTTGACCCATCGCATATTCAAATTTAACAATTTCTATATATGGATGTTCTTCTAAGAATGCATTGACTTTTTTATTTAAACCTTTTTCTGTCATAGCAGTAAAATTAACAAATGTCATAGTTATCATCTCCAATTGGATAAGTAAATTGAACAATGTTATTATAACAATTATTTTAATTAGACAGATATTTTAATTAGACAGAAAATATAAAAAAATAACAGAATTTATGTTTATACATGATATGTATTGGGTATGTTAATATTACAAAAATCATTTAAGAATGAAATGTTCAACAAGGAGGAATTTAAAATGGCAGAAGATAAATTTGAACAAGCTAAAGGTAATATTAAGGAAACAGTTGGTAATGCAACTGATAATAAAGATTTAGAAAAAGAAGGTCAAGGCGACAAAGCTTCAGGTAAAGCTAAAGAAGTGGTTGATAACGTTAAAGATAAAGCAAATGATGTTATTGATAAATTAAAAGGCGATAAATAAGTCGTTTTAACTAGAAGAGAACGCATGTGTTAAACACATGCGTTTTTTGTTTATTTTAGAATATTATGTCTGAGTATCATTGTTAGACGTAATTAGTCCTAATGAATAACTTACTATATATCCTATTACTAAAGAAATAATCGAAACAATCCATTCTACTGGTGATTTAGGAATTCCTGGGAATACAGCATAAATTGAACCAATAACAAAACCAGTAATTAAGGCAAATGTTCCAATAAAGTGGTGGGTTAAAAAGTATTTTATAATACGGCTTGAAAATAGAAATCCACATAAAATACCTAAACCAACTACTATTAATATAGGCAGACCGGTAAAGTTAAATTTAGCTAAATTAGCAATAGCTAACATTATTGTTCCATATGCACCGAATACAAGTAGCATAAATGAGCCAGAGATACCTGGAAGTAGCATTGCACTAGAAGCACAAACACCTGCTATAAAATATTTAATAATAAGACTAAAAGATAATTGAAGTGTTAAACTTGATTGCTGTGTGCTAGGATTTAATATTGTTAATGCTACTATAACTATGATTCCTAAAATTAATAATCCATAGTGTTTAGTTGTAAATGTTTTTTTAAAATCTGAAGTTTTTAATAGGTAAGGGACAATGCCTATAATTAAACCAGTAAAAAAGAACATCGTTATTACATGATGATGATCGAGTAGGTAATGAATTAAATTACTAAGTACACCAATCGCTAAAATCATTCCTATTAATATAGGAAGTAAAAATTTTAGACTTGGCCAAAACCGTTTAGAAAACAATCCACTAATGGATGAAATAAAATCATCATAAATCCCTAAAAGTAAAGCAATGGTACCTCCACTGATTCCTGGAACTAAATCTGAAGTCCCCATCGCAAATCCTTTTAAAATATTTTTCCATTTGAATGTCATAAAAGTCTCCTTTCTTTCTTTATTAAGTTAATACGAATATTACCAAATTTTCACCTTACATTGAAATATTAAATAGTTAATCATCGTTAGTATCTAGTTACCTATTGAGAACAGATGCCTTTTGATTATCAGTCGCACTTGAAAATTGAAGTGATTTCGAAACAGTTTTGGCGAAAATATAGTCTTTTTTGTTATTTTAATAAGTTTATATTAAGGACTATTTACGTTATAATTAAGTGTATTAAAGTGTTAGAAGTCTTTTTGACTATAAATTAAAATTACTATAAACTAGTTAAGAAAACTTTATATTTTATGGAGGGAATATAAATGTCATCAACATTAGAAATTAAAGACTTACATGTGTCTATTGAAGATAAAGAAATTTTAAAAGGTGTTAATTTAACAGTTAATACTGGTGAAGTTCACGCAATCATGGGACCTAATGGTACAGGTAAATCAACATTATCTTCTGCAATTATGGGTCACCCAAGTTATGAAGTCACTCAAGGTGAAGTATTACTTGATGGTGTAAATATTTTAGAATTAGATGTTGACGAAAGAGCAAAAGCAGGTCTTTTCTTAGCAATGCAATATCCATCAGAAATTACTGGTGTAACAAATGCAGACTTTATGCGTTCAGCGATTAATGCAAAACGTGAAGAAGGTCAAGAAATTAACTTAATGCAATTTATTAAAAAATTAGATAAACAAATGGATTTCTTAGATATTGATAAAGATATGGCGCAACGTTATTTAAATGAAGGTTTCTCAGGTGGGGAGAAAAAACGTAATGAAATCTTACAATTAATGATGTTAGAACCCAAATTTGCGATTTTAGATGAAATTGACTCAGGTTTAGATATTGATGCATTAAAAGTCGTTTCTAAAGGAATCAATGAAATGCGTGGCGAAGATTTCGGTGCATTAATGATTACACACTATCAACGTTTATTAAACTATATTACTCCTGATAAAGTACATGTTATGTATGGCGGTAAAGTTGTAAAATCAGGCGGTCCAGAATTAGCTAAACGTCTTGAAGAAGAAGGTTATGAATGGGTTAAAGAAGAATTTGGTGCAACTGAATAGGTCATTAAACAAAATAAACACTATTCATTAAAAGAACTGATTGATTTTAAAATGTGGAAATAAACAGTTTATATATCGATTCAGTTACTAAAATTTTTCATCAAGTAGGAGGAAAAAGCATTATGACAACAGAAACTTTAAATATTTCTGAAGCACAACTTGTTGATTATTCTAAAGCACAAAATGAACCTTCTTGGATGACTGAACTACGTCAAAAAGCTTTGAAATTAACAGAAACTTTAGAAATGCCTAAACCAGATAAAACAAAACTAAGAAAATGGGATTTCGATGCATTTAAACAACATCATGTTGAAAGTGAATCATATAATGATGTATCAGAACTTCCTGAATCAGTTAAAAATATTATTGATATAGAAAATTCTAAAAATTTAATTATTCAACATAATAATGATTTAGCTTTCACACAAGTATCAGAACAAGCAAATCATAATAATGTTATTATTGAAGGTTTATCAAAAGCGCTACAAGATCATAGTGAGTTAGTAGAAAAATATTTAATGAAAGATGCAGTTACAGTAGATGAACATCGATTAACTGCTTTGCATACAGCATTATTGAATGGTGGTGTATTTGTATATGTTCCTAAAAATGTAGTAGTTGAAGATCCTATTCAATATGTAGTATTACATGATAATGAGAATGCAAGTTTATTTAATCATGCCATTATTGTAACGGAAGAAAGTGCTGAAGTAACATATGTTGAAAATTACCTCTCAACTGCAAGTGGTGAAGGTAATCAAGTAAATATTATTTCTGAAGTGATTGCAGGAGCAAATTCAAACATTACTTATGGTTCAGTTGACTATCTAGATAAAGGATTTACAGGTCACATTATCCGTCGTGGTGTGACGGCAGCAGATGCATCAATTAATTGGGCTTTAGGTTTAATGAATGAGGGAAGTCAAATTATTGATAATACTACTAACTTAATTGGTGACCGTTCAACAAGTGAACTAAAATCAGTCGTTGTTGGTACTGGTGATCAAAAAATTAACTTAACATCTAAAATTGTTCAATATGGTAAAGAAACAAATGGTTATATCTTAAAACATGGTGTAATGCGTGAAAATGCTTCATCTGTATTTAACGGTATCGGATATATTAAACATGGCGGTACAAAATCTATCGCAAATCAAGAATCTCGTGTATTAATGCTTTCAGAGCATGCTCGTGGAGATGCGAACCCTATTCTACTTATCGATGAAGATGATGTTGAAGCGGGTCATGCAGCTTCGGTTGGTCGTGTTGATCCAGAACAACTTTACTACTTAATGAGCCGTGGTATTTCTCAAAAAGAAGCAGAACGTCTTGTTATTCATGGCTTCTTAGATCCAGTTGTCCGTGAATTACCAATTGAAGATGTGAAACGTCAATTACGAGAAGTCATCGAACTTAAAGTAAATAAATAGGTCATTGAGATTTTCAATAAAAGAAAGGTCGTGAAGGTAGTGGCCGAAACTTCATTAAACATACAAGAAATTATTGAAGACTTTCCTATACTAAATCAAAAAGTTAATGGAAAACGATTAGCTTATCTTGATTCAACAGCAACAAGTCAAACACCAGTGCAAGTATTAAATGTATTAGATGATTATTATAAACGTTACAATTCTAATGTGCATCGTGGTGTGCATACTCTAGGTTCTTTAGCAACAGATGGATATGAAAATGCTCGTGAGACAGTACGACGTTTCATTAATGCTAAATACTTTGAAGAAATTATTTTTACTAGAGGTACGACTGCTTCAATTAATATTGTTGCACATAGTTATGGAGACGCTAATATTAACGAAGGCGACGAAATCGTTGTAACAGAGATGGAACATCATGCTAATATTGTGCCTTGGCAACAGCTAGCTAAACGAAAAAAAGCTACTTTAAAATTTATTCCTATGACTGATGAGGGTGAACTAAGAATCGAAGATGTCAAAGCGACAATTAATGATAATACTAAGATTGTAGCTATTGCTCATGTGTCTAATGTCTTAGGTACTATTAATGATATAAAAGCAATTGCTAAGATTGCGCATGAACACGGTGCTATTATTAGTGTTGATGGAGCACAATCTGCACCTCATATGGATATCGATGTTCAAGATTTAGATGCTGATTTCTTTAGCTTCAGCGGTCACAAAATGTTAGGACCGACTGGTATTGGTGTATTATATGGAAAACGTGAACTACTTCAAAATATGGAACCTGTTGAGTATGGTGGTGACATGATTGATTTTGTAAGTAAGTACGATGCAACATGGGCTGACTTACCTACTAAATTTGAAGCTGGTACACCGATTATTGCTCAAGCTATTGGATTGGCTGAAGCTATTCGTTATATCGAAAATTTAGGCTTTGATGCCATTCATCAGCATGAAAAAGAATTGACAGAATATGCATATGAGCAATTATCTTCAATTGAAGGATTAGAAATATATGGTCCACCTAAAGAAAGACGTGCAGGTGTAATCACTTTTAATTTAGCTGATATTCATCCACATGATGTTGCTACAGCAGTAGATACTGAAGGTGTCGCTGTTAGAGCTGGACATCACTGTGCACAACCATTAATGAAATGGTTAAATGTATCATCTACTGCAAGAGCAAGTTTTTATATTTATAATACTAAAGAAGATGTTGACCAATTAGTAGAAGCATTGAAACAAACGAAGGAGTTTTTCTCATATGAGTTTTAATAATTTAGATCAACTTTATAGATCTGTAATTATGGATCATTATAAGAATCCTCGTAATAAAGGCGTTTTAGATAATGGATCAATGACAGTAGATATGAATAATCCTACTTGTGGTGATCGTATTAGACTAACATTTGATATCGAAGATGGTATCATTCAAGATGCGAAATTTGAAGGTGAAGGTTGCTCAATTTCAATGTCAAGTGCATCGATGATGACTGAAGCAGTTAAAGGTCATTCATTAGGTGAAGCAATGCAAATGAGTCAAGAATTTACTAAAATGATGTTAGGTGAAGATTATAACATCACTGAAGATATGGGAGATGTAGAAGCATTACAAGGTGTTTCTCAATTCCCAGCGCGTATTAAATGTGCAACCTTAGCATGGAAAGCTTTAGAAAAAGGTACAGTGCAAAAAGAAGGTAAAGCAGAAGGTACAACTGAAGAATAAAATACGCATAGATAATAAATGTTATTCTAAGCACTATGGTGCTGTGACATTTTACACATATTTCTTTTTATGTAGTTTGCATGTTGTTACAATGACTATAGATAGTAGTGAAAAATAAATGATGCGCATATCGTTTTAAATATATTTAAGGAGTGATTGAAATGGCTAAAAAAGCACCTGATGTTGGAGATTATAAATATGGTTTCCATGATGAGGACATTTCCATTTTCAGATCAGAACGTGGTCTAACAGAGAATATTGTTAGAGAAATTTCTAAGATGAAAGAGGAACCAGAATGGATGCTTAATTTCCGCTTAAAAGCTTTAAAACTATTCTATAAAATGCCAATGCCTCAATGGGGTGGCGATTTATCAGAGTTGAATTTTGATGACATTACTTATTACGTTAAGCCTTCAGAGCATACTGAACGTTCTTGGGATGAAGTACCTGAAGAAATTAAACGTACATTTGATAAATTAGGTATACCAGAAGCAGAACAAAAATATTTAGCTGGTGTTTCTGCACAATATGAATCAGAAGTTGTATATCATAATATGGAAAAAGAATTAGAAGAAAAAGGAATAATCTTTAAAGATACAGATAGTGCTTTACGTGAAAATGAAGACTTATTTAAAGAATACTTTGCTTCTGTTGTTCCAGCAGCTGATAATAAATTCGCAGCATTAAATTCAGCAGTATGGTCAGGTGGTTCATTCATCTACGTACCTAAAAATGTTAAATTAGATACACCATTACAAGCATACTTCCGAATTAACTCAGAAAATATGGGTCAATTCGAACGTACATTAATTATTGCTGATGAAGGAGCTTCAGTGAACTATGTTGAGGGTTGTACTGCACCAGTATATACTACAAGTTCATTACACTCAGCAGTAGTTGAAATTATTGTTCATAAAGATGCACATGTTCGTTATACTACTATCCAAAACTGGGCTAACAATGTGTATAACTTAGTTACTAAACGTACGTTTGTTCATGAAAATGGTAATATGGAATGGGTTGACGGTAACTTAGGTTCTAAGTTAACAATGAAATACCCTAACTGTGTATTATTAGGTGAAGGTGCGAAAGGTAGTACATTATCCATCGCATTTGCGGGTAAAGGTCAAGTTCAAGATGCAGGTGCTAAAATGATTCATAAAGCCCCAAATACATCTTCAACTATCGTATCTAAATCAATTTCTAAAAACGGCGGTAAAGTAATCTATCGCGGTATTGTTCACTTTGGACGCAAAGCCAAAGGTGCGCGTTCAAATATCGAATGCGATACATTAATTCTAGATAACGAATCAACTTCAGACACAATTCCATACAATGAAGTATTTAATGATAATATTTCATTAGAACATGAAGCGAAAGTTTCTAAAGTATCTGAAGAACAACTATTCTATCTAATGAGTAGAGGGATTTCTGAAGAAGAAGCAACTGAGATGATTGTTATGGGATTCATCGAACCATTTACTAAAGAATTACCAATGGAATATGCTGTAGAAATGAACCGTCTTATTAAATTTGAAATGGAAGGTTCAATCGGATAACTTAAAATTTAGCTTAAGCTAATAGTTAAAAGAACTAGAATGTTAAACATTCTAGTTCTTTTGTTTTTCAAGCAATGATTAATTATGATGGCGATATTCCACCTTATCCAGTTTAAAACCAGTTAACACAATCTATTAGAAGAGAAGTAGTTACAAATTAGCTACTAATCAAAAGTGAACGATTTAATAGATTAATTATTTTTACAAATGAATCAGTTATTAACGCAAACTTAGGGTGTTATAGTAGAAATTTTAAAATAATAAGAAAATGTAAAGTTAGTATACAACAAGTGATATATTAATTTTGAATATGGTATCATATATCTGGTGATAAAAATGATTAATATCGGTCTAACTGGATGGGGAGATCATTATTCTTTATATGAAGATCTTGAAAGACAAACAGATAAACTACGTACATATGCGAGTCATTTTCCTGTTGTTGAACTTGACGCCTCATATTATGCTATCCAACCTGAACGTAATATATTGAAATGGATCAATGAAACACCAGATAAGTTTCAGTTTATCGTTAAGATTCATCAAGCATTAACGCTTCATTCAGATTATAAAACCTATGCTGATTCACGATCTGAACTATTTAAACAATTTAGACAAATGCTTGAACCACTGATTGCACATCATAAATTAGCAATGGTCTTAGTACAATTTCCACCTTGGTTTGATTGTACAGCGCAAAATATAAATTATATTTTGTATGTTCGACAACAGCTAGAAGATATCCCCATGTGTGTAGAATTTAGACATCAATCTTGGTTTAATTCTCAATTTAAAGAACAAACTTTAATGTTTTTAACCGAACATCAAATTATTCATGCGGTCGTAGATGAACCACAAATTAAAGATGGGTCTATACCTTTAGTCAATCGTATAACTTCTAGTACCGCTTTTGTGCGTTATCATGGTAGAAATCAGCATGGTTGGACTAAAAAAGATATGACTGATCAAGAGTGGCGAGATGTTAGATATTTATATAATTATAATGAAAATGAATTAAAAGATTTAGCAAATAAAGTTCAAATATTAGAACAAAAAGCTGAAAAGGTCTATGTTGTTTTTAATAATAATTCTGGTGGTCATGCAGCTCAAAATGCTAAAACCTATCAAGATATTTTAGATATAGAGTATACAGGCTTAGCACCTCAGCAATTAAAATTTTTCTAAGAGGCGAATTATAATGTTTTTAACAATGATTTTATTAGTTTTAATTGGATTATTATCTGCAGTATTAGGTTCTTTAGTAGGTATTGGTGGTGGTATAATTATCGTACCTACTTTAGTGTATTTAGGTGTGAACCATCATCTATTACACGGCATCACTACTCAGATTGCAATTGGTACGTCATCGGTTATTCTTATTGTAACTGGACTTTCTTCATCTATTGGTTATTTGAAAACAAAGCAAGTAGATATTAAAAATGGGTCCATATTTTTATTTGGATTATTACCTGGTTCACTTATTGGTTCATTTTTAAGTAGATATTTAACATTAAATTCGTTTAATTTATACTTTGGTATTTTTATGATCTGTGTATCTATTTTATTGATGATTAGATATAAAATTAAACCATTTAAAATATTCGATAAGGAAAAGTATCGTAAAACATACATCGATGCTAAAGGGATGACTTATCATTATAGCGTTCCACCTATGTTTGCCTTCTTTGCTACATTATTTATAGGTGTACTTACAGGTTTATTTGGAATTGGTGGTGGAGCGTTGATGACTCCTTTAATGCTTATAGTATTTAGATTTCCACCTCATGTAGCAGTAGGGACAAGTATGATGATGATTTTCTTTTCAAGTGTTATGAGTTCAATTGGTCATATTATTCAAGGTCATGTTGCTTGGTCATATTCAATTATTCTAATCATTTCTAGTTATATTGGCGCTCAAATTGGAGTAAAAATAAATCACTCGATTAAATCAGAAACAGTAGTATTATTATTACGCACAGTAATGTTAATTATGGGTGTATATCTAATTATTAAATCGTTTCTATAATAAAACAGGAGGAATTTAAGTGAAGCTTACAATTTTTCATACAAATGACATTCATAGTCACCTTAATGAATATGCACGTATTATGACGTACATGGCTGAACACCGACCTGAACTTCAACACCCTTCACTTTATTTAGATATTGGTGATCATGTTGATTTATCTACACCAGTAACAGAAGCAACTATGGGCAAAAAAAATGTTGAACTTTTAAATGAGGCTCATTGTGATATTGCTACAATTGGGAATAATGAAGGAATGACTATTTCTCATGAAGCATTAAATAATCTTTACAATGATGCACAATTTAAAGTCATATGTGCTAATGTTTTAGACGAAGATGGCCACTTACCTCGTCATATTGCCACATCTTATATAAAAGAAATAGAAGATGTACGCTTTTTATTTGTAGCAGCGACGGCACCTTTCACGCCATTCTATCGAGCACTTGATTGGATTGTGACAGACCCATTAGAAGCCATCAAAGACGAAATTGAACAACGCAAAGGACAATACGATGTATTAATAGTTATGAGTCATGTAGGTGTCTTTTTTGATGAAAAATTATGTCAAGAAATCCCAGAGATAGATGTGATACTAGGAAGCCACACACATCATCATTTTAATCATGGTGAAGTCAATAATGGTGTACTTATGGCAGCAGCAGGGAAATATGGACATTATCTTGGAGAAGTGAATTTAACGATTGAAAATAAAAAAGTAGTTACTAAAGAGGCTACATTACATCCAGTAGACACATTACCAGTGGTTAAAACACATTTTGATGAAGAAGGAAAAGATTTGATGAATAAGGCGATTATTAATAAGCCAGTTTCTTTATCTAGTAAAACAAATGTGATTACAAAAACGACTTATTTACTTGCAGAAAGTGTGTATGAATTTACAAATGCAGATTGTACAATTATTAATGCTGGATTAATTGTTAATAATGTTGAGAGCGATCAACTTACTGAATACGATATCCATACTATGTTACCTCATCCAATCAACTTAGTTCGTGTACGTTTGAAAGGTTCTGAATTGAAAAAGATAATCTTAAAAAGTCAAAAGCAAGAATATATGTATGAACATGTCCAAGGATTAGGATTTAGAGGTGATATTTTTGGTGGTTATATATTATATAAATGTGGATTTATTCAATCAGAACATCGCTTCTTTGTAGATGGACAAGAAATAGAAGATAACCGTACCTATATATTAGGAACTGTAGATATGTATACATTTGGAAGATATTTCCCATTATTAAAAGGAACATCGATTGATTATTTAATGCCTGAATTTTTAAGAGATATCTTTAAAGAAAAATTAATTCATATGCATCATTCTTCTTAGTACACAAATGTTCATAGTTATGTCTTAATTTTATAAGTTATTACATTTTAATTTAATGTAAATTTCGTTATAATAGTTGAAGATAGATTAAACAGGAGGGTATGTGTTGTTATGGCTACTAAAAATGAAGAGATTTTACGTAAACCAGATTGGTTGAAAATAAAGCTAAACACTAATGAAAACTACATCGGCCTCAAGAAAATGATGCGTGAGAAAAATTTACATACAGTTTGTGAAGAAGCAAAATGTCCAAATATACATGAATGTTGGGGAGCTAGACGTACGGCTACATTTATGATTTTAGGTGCGGTATGTACAAGAGCTTGTCGTTTCTGTGCAGTAAAAACTGGCTTACCTAATGAACTAGATTTAAATGAACCAGAACGTGTTGCAGAGTCTGTAGAACTAATGAATCTTAAACATGTTGTTATCACAGCTGTTGCACGTGATGATTTAAGAGATGCAGGATCTAATGTATATGCAGAAACGGTTCGTAAAGTACGTGAACGTAATCCATATACGACAATTGAAATTTTACCGTCAGATATGGGTGGGGATTATGAAGCACTTGAAACACTAATGGCTTCAAGACCTGATATTTTAAACCATAACATTGAAACAGTACGTCGTTTAACTCCAAGAGTTCGTGCGCGTGCGACTTACGACAGAACATTAGAATTCTTACGTCGTTCTAAAGAGTTACAACCTGATATTCCAACTAAATCAAGTTTAATGGTAGGTTTAGGTGAAACATTGGAAGAAATTTATGAAACAATGGATGACTTACGTGCAAATGATGTTGATATTTTAACAATTGGTCAATATTTACAACCATCACGTAAACACTTAAAAGTTGAAAAGTATTATACTCCATTAGAATTTGGTAAATTAAGAAAAATTGCAATGGAAAAAGGATTTAAACATTGTGAAGCTGGTCCAATGGTACGAAGTTCTTATCATGCTGATGAACAAGTAAATGAAGCGGCAAAAGAAAAACACCGTCTTGGAGAAGAACAGTTACAACAAAAATAATATTAACCCAAAAATTTATAATAAACTTTCTGTTAAGTGATATTGCATAATGAAGTCATATTATCTTGTGAAACAATAATATGAGTACATAAAGTCAATTAACAATGTTTATTAATAGATGGATGCTAAAACTTAGATTGCTCTTTTTCTTTAAAATAGGCAATCTAAGTTTTTATTATAATTACAATTAAAGGTGACTTATTATGATTAAAGTTAATCAACAGTATTTTGAATTAATTGAAGATTATAGAGAATGCTTTGACGAAGAATTATTTGCTTCAAGATATTCAGATATACTTGATAAATATGATTTTGTAGTTGGGGATTTTGGTTATGATCAATTACGTTTAAAAGGATTTTATAAAGATTCAAATAAAAAAGCTGAAATTTCAAAACGTTTTTCAACCATTCAAGATTATATTTTGGAATATTGTAATTTTGGTTGTCCATATTTCATAGTGAGACATATTAATGATAATGAACGATTAGAACTAGATAGTGTAGATGAAGTAGAGGATAAATTACATGATGTTAAAATAAAACCAACAATACAAGCTACGCAATCTACTGAAAAAAAGAATAATAAATAATGAAAGGTCAAAACAATGTATATTTTGTAAATATCATTGTTTTGACCTTTCATTTATTGAATAACTTGATTTAGATATTCAATGATTTCTTCGCTTTCTTCTTGAGACACACCTAATATATGAGCAATATATCCTTCTTCTTCAATATCATCTGTGCCTATGATGCCAAATTTATTAGTTTGAAGATTTAATACCAGTGTTTTACCGTAATGACGATCGGTCTGAATAAGCATTAAATCATAGCGACTATGTTCACCTACAAATCCTACAAATTGTGCTTGCGATTGTTCCTCATCATCGTACAGAAACATATCTATCATATCAGTCATGCTCCTTTATTTTTAATATGTGAAATTAGTATAACGACAAATGATGCATGATGCAAAACTATGATATGATAATAATAATAAGAGGTGACCGATATGTATTTTGTAGATAAAGATAAATTAGCACTTAAAATAAAATATTTAAATCAGCTTATTAAGGATTATGAAACAAATAAATCAAATCATTATGCATTTGAACGTATTGCGCAAATGTTAATTGAATCATCAGTAGATATTGGAAATATGATTATTGACGCTTTTATTTTGAGAGATCCTGGTAACTATAAAGATGTTATTGATATTTTAGAACTTGAAGGGGTGATTTCCAAAGATACACAAAACCATATTAATGATACAGTTAAAATCAGAAAACAGTTTGCACATCATTATACAGAATTAGAAGTTGAAACACTTGTACCATTATTTGACACCTCAATACCGTATTATCGACAATTTGTGAAAGAAGTTACTCAATTTCTAAAAAAAGAAAATGTGCCAATTACCGCTTTTGGAAAAGGAGATTATTCATAATGAAAAATTATAAAGGTTATTTAATCGATTTAGATGGAACAATGTATATGGGTACAGCAGAAATTGATGGTGCTGCTCAATTTATCGATTATTTGAACAAAAACGATATTCCTCATTTATATGTTACTAATAACTCTACTAAGACGCCTGAAGAAGTAACAGAAAAGTTAAAAGAAATGAAGATTGACGCTAAACCAGACGAAGTAGTTACTTCTGCTCTAGCTACGGCAAATTACATTGCAGAAGAAAATAGTCAAGCTAGTGTGTATATGCTAGGAGGTAATGGTTTAAGAACAGCATTAACCGATGCAGGTTTAACCGTAAAAGAAGATGAGAATGTAGATTACGTAGTTATCGGTTTAGATGAAGCAGTCACATATGAAAAACTTGCAATAGCTACTTTAGCAGTACGTAAAGGCGCAAAATTTATCTCTACGAATCCAGATGTCTCAATTCCTAAAGAAAGAGGCTTCTTACCTGGAAATGGAGCTATTACAAGTGTGGTTAGTGTATCTACTGGACAACAGCCACAATTTATTGGTAAACCAGAAACCATCATCATGCAAATTGCTTTAGATATTTTGAAACTCGATAAGTCTGAAGTGGCTATGGTGGGAGATTTGTATGATACAGATATAATGTCTGGTATTAATGTGGGGATGGATACGGTACATGTACAAACAGGTGTAACATCTTATGAAGAAATTCAAACTAAACAACCAAAGCCAACCTATTCATTTAAAGATTTGAATGTGGCTATAGCTGAATTAGAAAGTAATACTAATTAATAAAAATAATTTCTATGATAACTTCTTATTACTTAAATTGATGATATGAGTAATAAGAAGTTTTTATATCTAACAGTTTTGTTATGCTCTGTGTAATTGTGATATGTAATCATTAGTACTAATATATAGAATATCAAAGATAAGAATAAGGACATATCGGATAAGATAGATACATATTTAACACTCACTAATTATTATATAAAATAAATTTGATATATAATTA
>OBZA01000388.1_pt1 | contig 14190 bp, 14 predicted proteins | sample 1476871 | NCBI WGS metagenome assembly OBZA01 (sample SAMEA2580227, study PRJEB22360) | human gut metagenome | biome: human gut; feature: human-associated habitat; material: faeces | place: Denmark | collected 2008/2010
GGACGATATGTCCTTTTGTTGTACATAAAAATAGTGTTGATGGATTTTATCCATCAACACTAAATATCATAGACCCTTTTTTTTGCTTATGTAAATGTTAAAACGTGGTGGACACTGATTTAAGCCGCAACCCACGTCTTAATGCCATATTGACGAAACGTGTTCGGGTCCGATGAGCCTTCCGGGTAGCGACGCGATGAGTTTACCGCTCAACGCCTTAGTTGGGCTAATCCTCAGTCTCAAGCCGTCTGAACCACACACTCTGGCAGTGCTGAGCATTGGCCGAAATGCCTTCCAGTTGGGAAGGTATTCGAATGGCTGACAGGGATGTCCCCAACTTTTGCTGGCTTGGTCGTTGCTATTTTAGAGACAGCAATTTTATCAGTAACTGTCAGTTTGATAATCGAACTGTGATTCGTTCATTAATTCTCAGTCACCATATTATGACTGAGATTCCAAACAACTGAGACCACATTAACGTTTGTTCAATGTTCCAAGCAGTAATTGAATTCGGCGACCAATTGCACTAAGTTGAGTGGCTGTTCATCTGTCATGCGAGCAGGGGTCCCGGAGGTCGGAATAGGATGAACAAGCACTGATGAACTGGCAACCAAATTTAAGACTCTTTTCAGTAATTTGGCATACTGTAATGATGTCGCACTCACGTTTGAGGTAATCATTTTGTGCCAGGAATATGATTGTTGAGTTGTCAAACTCAAATTAGTGTGTTAGTGTACTAGTTGTAGTAATACACGTAGTACACAATACCGAGGTGATAAAATGCCGTTTGCAACTAATGGGGCACCGTATTACGAACAGTTAGTTATGCAGATTAAGCAGCAGATCGTTCAGGAAGTCTTACGACCAGGGGATCAATTGCCTTCAATTCGAGCAATGGCGTCAGAAATGCACCTTAATCCGAACACGGTCAGTAAGGCTTATCAAATCTTGGAGCATCAGCGAGCCGTGTATACTGTAAAAGGTCGGGGGACGTTTGTGAGTGAATCGAGTCAGATTGCAACTGATTCGAATGCGGTTGATGATCTTCAGACGCGCTTACAATCACTGTTAACGGAAGCACAATTTTTAGGAATCAGTGCGCAGCAAGTTCAGGCGTGGGTGACCACGGCTTATCAAAAGGGGGAGTCACGGGATGAGTATCCAAGTTAAAGCATTAAGTAAGCGGATTGATAATCGTGAAATATTAAGGGGGATTACTTTTACTTGGCAGCCAGGTCGAATCGTTGGGTTGGTCGGGCGGAACGGCGTTGGAAAGACGACGCTCTTTCGGACGATGGCTGATCACTATTTGGCGGACGAAGGCGAATTAGTGATTGAGGGGCAGTCGACTTTGCAGCAACCATACTGTCGGCAAAAATTATTTTATATTGATACACAACGTCACTTTTTTGGTGGTCAACGGTTGCGACAGATCATAACGACATACGCGTTGGCTTACGATGACTTTGACCAATCGCAACTAACAGCGTTATTAGCGGCCGAGCATTTATCAACCAAAAGCTACTACCAGCGGTTATCAAAGGGTCAGCAGATGTTATTTCAAATCTTGCTAGCGTTAGCGAGTCACGTGCCATATATTATTTTGGATGAGCCGTTTGATGGTTTGGATATCATCGTGCGCGAGCGGATTGTAGCCTATATGGTTGAGGAGGTCGCCGAACACGGCGTCAGTTTCTTGATTTCATCACATAATCTTGATGAACTTGACGGTTTATGCGACCAAGTGCTGTTTTTGCAACATCATGAATTAGTTGCTGATTACGACCTAGAAAGTTTACGGGCAACGGCCCGCAAGTTTCAGCTTGTTTTTGCAGATAAGCATATACCAGCGGTTGTGAAAGAGCATGGGCAGCTGATTAAAGTTTACGGTCGGGTCTTAGAAGTGTACTTTGCGGACTACACGCCGACAATTGAGACAGCGCTCCAACAAAATCAACCATTGATGATGGCCGTCCAGCCGTTGACCATTACAGATGTTTTCCGAGTTAAATTGGGCGACCGGCAAGCTGTTTGGGGTGGTGTGTAGAATGGCAACTGTAAAATTGAGACGGTTATGGTGGCAACAAAATCGGCCTTGGGTGCGACTTGTGACGGCAACGTGTCTGTTAGTGAGCTTATTAATGGCAATTAATGTGACACATACTTGGCAGGTGGAACATGCCCGGAGTGTACGTGGTGAACGGATCAACGCTGCGGATTTTGTTAAACACCCGAAAGACTATAAAGTTGCCGGTCGTCCGGCGGTTAGCCTGCATGTTTATTATGAACATCTTGACCAGTTTTTTTGGCCTGGCGAATACACTTCTACGGATCCCAATCAGGCAGTGCGGGCCCAACAACCCAACCGTTTGTATTATGTTTTGGGACTCGTCAGCGGTTTGCTGCTTGCATTCTGGGGTCGTCGCACACACCGCTTCGAGTTTATGGCTAGTTTAGGTGTTACGCGTTGGCAAATTTGGTGGCAACAGCTGCGGCTCGGGCTGCTATTAATGGTCACCGTTTTTGTAAGTCAAGTGATTTATTATGGCTGGATCACGGCTGCAATCCCCCAAGTTTATCAGCAATACCGTAACGGGGCCGCCCTCTTGGGAAGTAGTGTGGCAGTGACGATGGTCAGTGGGTGCCTAATTATGCTTGCTTGGCTGGTGGGGAGCTTTAATCAGCGGTTATGGTTAGCAATCCTGATCAGCACTCTGACCTGGCGTTGGGCGTCGGGAATGTTAACGCGGACAAATATGTGGTTGCGGTGGTTTCACATTCAGTCGTTGCCTAGTATCTGGTTACATGTTCACTACGGGGTAGCGGCAATCATGGCATTAGTGGGCTTGCTGATGCTACTAGGATTAACTTGGATGGCCTGTCGTCAATGGTCAGCGGATATCACCACATTGCGGCAACAATCGCTATTTAATGGGGTTATCGCCAGTGCTTTGATTAGTTTGAGTATTGGCTCAACACTTGGGGACATCCTACTACTGCCTTTGATGGGAACAATTGCGCCGTGGTATGAATTGGTCGGAATCGTGCTGACTATGATGGCAATGCTCGTCTATCGTGCTGGCCGTCGTTACCATCAACTGGGGGAAGTTGTGAGATGAATAAAAAATTGGGGCACTTGATTATTTGGCAGCATGCGCCACTTCTCATTGGTATGCTGATTTTGTTTATAGCACTGGGGGCGTGGACTGGCTTCAGAATGAATCAACACTGGCAAATGCTAGATCAGAATCATGACATGCTAATTTCAGGTCTTAAATACGACCACCGGCGGCAACAGTATCAGGATGTAGATGGCTTAGTAGCACCTTCGAAACAGCAGTACTTGAATCAATATTTACAAGTTTATCATGCTGATCGGCGGGGATTATTGGCGAATTTGCGCGTTGGGAGTAATGTTGAACCAAATGATTTTCTATGGGGAATCAGTATTTTAGTGGGCATAGCACTCATTGCCATTCCACGTTACCGGCATCAGAATGAGTGGTTACAGAGCTTAGGATTTCGCCGAGCAGCTATTTTTGGTGCGACGTTTTTGAGCTATAGTTTAACGACGATCATTGCGTATAGTTTGGCGAAATTAATGGTTCTGCTGGTGCTGGTACAGAATATTCCCGGAATTTATTTCGCGCAATTCAATTGGTGGGTCTGGGGCGGCAATGTAATCAGTACCACGCTCGTTGCACTGATTTTGATGACCGCTTCTGCATTAGTGTTATTGGTCACGCCTAACCTGGTAATGGCAATGCTCGTCGGCTATGCAATCGTTAAACCAATCAGTTGGTTTGTATTGATACGGTCATTCGGCCAACCTGGTAATTATTTGTTGGCGTTCCTCAATCAACACTGGTTGTTGGGTATCGCAATTGGATGTCTAGTCTGGGGCTTGGGCGGGATACTTGGTCGGTATTTGAGCGCCCAGCAAATCACGGAACGTAACCACCAAGCGATTTTGTTACCGGCTTGGCGGGTACCAATGCTGATAGGGTTGAGCATCATACTGACTAAATTGATTACCGACGTTATGCTGGCACCACAGACGAGTTGGTCATATGTAGCAGTAGTTTGGTCAGCAACATTAATTGGTCTGATTGCTTGGATTTATCAACCACGCTGGAGTCGTTATTTTTGGCAAGTTGTGCGCCAGTTACGCTAATATGATGAAATTAACAATTAATCGATAAAGCATCCAGCTGGTTAGTAATCTTATTTGACCGACTGGATGCTTTTAAACGTTACGAGTTTGAAAAGAATAGTTGGCAAGTGTTAAGAATAACAGTAGATAGGCGATATAACCAATCGTCAGCGTGGATAGATTTAGTCGGGTTAATTGTTGTAGCTGTGGTGTTTGGATTTGCTCGCCTAGATTGATCATGTTGAGCGGATTCCACTTTAACCAGCTGACTTTGGCGTATAAATAAAAACAAAGTTGATTGAAAATGGTCACAATAAAGTACCCAATGATGCCGGTCAGAATGGCTGGTGTTGAACTGGTGAATAGGGTGCCCAATAGTAAGACGACACTCATTAAAAATAGTAGGGTCAGTCCTGTTGATAGCATGTTCAGACCCCAAGTGTGCCAAATTGTACCGTAATTAGGTAAGCGCCGAAAGAAGCTCAACTTCAGTCCGAGACTCATGAGGGTGCTAAAGCCAGATAAGCCAATCATCAGACCGAGTATCGTGAGCCATTTGCTGACTAAGACTTGGGTCCGCGAATAACTGCGATAAAGTAGCGCTCGTAACGTGCCATTTTGCCGTTCATTCGTTAAATAAGTGCTGCCAATTGTGATTGTCAAAAATAGTATCGGAATAAAGCCGTAGTCGTTGTTTACAAATGCATCATATGGCGTTAGTAGCTGTGGGTAGTGAGCGGCATATATCGCAATTATGAATTGAAAAATCATTATAAATGGAATAAACAGTTGAATCACACGATAGTGCATTAATTTTCGATTTTCTTGTCGTAACAATGTGAACATTAGATTGACCTCCTTAGTGGTTGACCGTTTTCAGCATGGTTAATAAGGATGATTCTAAGTCTTCAGTGTGGGGTTGAATCCGCTGTAACTGAATCTGATTGGTCAAAAGTAGTTGCAGTAATGGATTAAGCTGAAATCCGGGCGTTATTAAGACACGAATTGGTGTTGCTGCAACTAGGTGGTATCCAGCAGAACGCAATAGCTGATAAGCCCGTTGATCTTGATTAGTTACTAATTCATAAGTGGGGCGCTGTTGGGCAAGAAACGCTGGCATGCTCATATTGGCGATCAGTTGCCCGTGATCAAGAACTAAGACGTCATTGGCGACCCGTTGCAGTTCACTCAGGAGATGACTTGAAATTAAAAAGGTGGTGCCTTGAGCTTGCGCCCATAAAATTAAATCGCGTAATTCTTTTGTGGCCTGTGGATCAAGACCATTCATGGGTTCATCTAAGATGACTAGTGCGGGCTGATTGAGCAAAGCCAAGGCTACACCCAATTTTTGCCGCATACCGAGTGAGTAGTGTTTCGTTAGTATATCGGCAAATGCTTGCATGCTAAGTGCTTCAATGATTTTGGTAACGCGTGCTGTACGATTGGCACCGGTTGCGAACAGTGAGAGTTGTTGCCGGCCAGTCAAGAATGGGTAGAGTCCGGGATATTCAATTAGGGCGCCCACAGCGCTTAAAGCTTGGTGATGGCATGGCGTAATTGACTGACCATTTAAATAAATCTGACCAGTAAAGGAAGTGAGCCCTAAGATTGATTTCATCAGTGTCGTTTTGCCAGCACCATTTGCACCAACTAAGGCGACGATATGCCCCTTTTGAATGGTGAAGGTCAGGGCTTTTAAAATGTGCTGGTGACTGAAGTATTGATTTAATTGCGTGACGGTCAGTAGTGGTGTGTTCATATTGGAATCCCCCTAAACCTTAAGCGGCTAATAATAACCACTTCAAGGTATTTTACAAACAAAGTATACTATTAATCATAGAGTAATAGTGTGGTATTACACTATTTAATATAATCTTAATTATTACTTGTTGTACTCGTTATTATTTAGCAATAACTATGGTTAAAGCGTCTTGATTTTAAAATTCAGCAACTGCCGGCTTGGATCAACCGGAAACAGTTTGAGTTTGCACCAATTTTCGGTGGATTCTTACCGCGCCAACTTTCAGTCGTGATGGTACTCGGATTCACCAGTATTAATAGGACAATATCTAAAGATAATCGATGATAACTTAAGTTTTAATTGCAGTGCCAGGTCAAAATATTCAATAAATAATTGTACCAAGTTAGGCGGCCATTTGAGTGGCTTACCAGTCACCAATGTTCACCTGCATTAGTGGCTGAAAAAATTCGGGCACTGGTAGACTAACGAATTGGCGTGAACACAAGCCAAAAAACACGATCACTAGCCAGTGACCGTGTTTTTATTTGATAATTCTGGAAATTAGTTGTTCGCGTCAGCGGCTGGTGTCATCCAATCAACAAATCGATTTGCATGTTCGGTAAAGAAATTTACGAGTCGCCCAGTTAAAAAGGCTGCAATGAGGGTACCTTCCCGAACCCCCGCTAAAGAATGAGTAAAGCTGAGTGCCAGGACTAGTGAAATGCCAATCAGAATGAAATCATTATAAACTTTGACTTTGGCAAACTTGAGTTGATGCATCAGTGCGATGGCGTTCGGAAGTCCTTCACCAGGCATGATAATGGCGTGTGAATTGACTTCTAAAAAGACACCTAACGATAAGAGCACCGTTCCCATTAAGACAAGTCCGAGTTGCTCGATGTATGTTTGATTAGGAAGACTATGGAAAAACCGCACAAAAGCATCGATGAACCAACCGAACAGGCTACCCGGAATTAATTGTAATAAGTTTTGCCAGGAGAACTGCCGGCGCAAAACGATGGCTTCTAGTAGAACTAAAATGAAAATAAAAGCAATTGTCAACTGGCCAATTGGAATTGCCGTAATATTGCTAATGACATTCGGAATACTTGAAATTGGGGACGTTCCTAATAAGGATAATTTAGAGAGTGCGACGCCAGCTGACATGCACAGGATACCAATTACGAGGACTCCAAAGTGTTTAATGAATTTTTTCAATGACGATTTCAATCTCTTTTCTCTTGTAAGGCGAGGTAAACTTGTTGTAATTGGTTCGTAAACACTTGCTCGTTGACTTCTGGATGAGCAGCGAAGAAGTCATGCCACCAGTCAATCAATGTTTTCTTAATGGCGATAGCAATTTGTTCACCAGCCGGTGTCAAGTTAATTCGTAGACTACGCTGATCGGCAGGATCACGAAACCGGATGACGAGTTGGCGTTGCTCAAGTTGACGAACAGTTCGAGCTAATAAACTAGGATCGAGCATCAGACTGGCAGCCAAGTCCTTTTGAGTTTGGGCCGGGTGATCGTAAACAACCAGTAATAAGTCACTTTCGGTCGCCCGAATGTTCAGCGCCTGTAGTTGGGTGTTGATGCTGTTTTTGGATTCGCGGTAAATACCCGCAATATATTTAGTTAGACTAAAATACTCGATAGTCAGCACTCCTTTTTTTATAAATAGTGGACAAGTCCATTATTTATAAAAAAAACGACCTTGTCAAGTCAGTCGTTTAATGGGTCACAGTTGTAAGTCATAGTTAATAGTGGATATGGACGGCCCTGATCATCAGTTGGTTGGCGATTAGTGACTTGGAAACCACGGTGTTCATAAAATTGACGCGCCCGTGGGTTTTGTTCATTCACTGTAAGCGTTGTGGCACCATAATCCTGAATACTAGTTTGCAGTAAGGCGGTTCCAATACCAGCGCCACTAGCGGCTGGGGCGATAAAAAGCATGGCTACTAGTGAACCATCAATACCGATGAAACCAGTTGGGGTATTTTGATCATCCACTGCAACGAGCAGTTGTGGAACGGTTCGTAATGCTGTGGGGACTTCGTGCTCAATGGTTGTGATTTCAGCGGGCGTTAGAAAGTGGTGACTGGCGTCGACGGACTGTCGCCAGAGTTGAGTTAATTGGCTAATCAATTGCGGTGTTCGCTCGGCAGGCGGGAAAGACTTAATTAACAATGGTCGACCTCCTTATTTTCGTTGTGATTGATTAAGTTTAACATAAGAGCCGGTGTCAGTGCCAAAACTAATTTAACGGTTGGAATGACCTTTGAATGTATTGAACTTTTGATGGACTAATCATTTTCCAACTGGAGAATGGCGGATTAAAGACATACATACGTAGGCGAGTAACAACTAAACGAAGTGAAATCACAGTTAATCAGCGACCACCCTCAGTTAGGAATGGCAGATCAATCGACATTGTATTGGCTGGCTCGTATACTAGCGAAAAGTGGATTGGATGTGTTGGAATGAAATTTGTAATTTTTGGCGGTGAATTACTGGTGTTAGCTGCCTGGCTCATTTATGGTCGAACACTGCCATTGAGTTTGCGTATCATTGGTGTTATTGGAATCGTTATCGTTTCGCAATTGGCACATTGGGTATTGAAAGCACGGTAACTAGCGTTATTAATTGTGATTCAAATGAGCTTTTGATGTAAATCCAGAAGCTCACTTTTTGTCTGGGTTATTTTCTAAAGAATTATGCTAACTTATCAATACTGTTGAAATAATGACATTTGTCACCTGATCATTATGACAAACGCGACTACTCGACCCGATTACGCTGGCGTACACTATAGTCATTAAAGGAGGCGGGGATAATGACACCGTTGATTGAAGCAACTAAGGTCGCATTTAGTTATGGTCAACAGTCAGTTTTGACTGATATTAATATGACGATCATGCCGGGCGAGATTGTTGGCTTGATTGGTGAAAATGGGGCCGGCAAAACGACGTTGTTAAATTTGTTATTAGGAATCAAACGAGTTCAGCAGGGCCATCTCAAGGTGTTCGGGCAAGCGGCCGGTAGCCTGGCGGCGCGATTAAAGATTGGGTCAATGATGCAGGGTGATATGGCAATTCAAGGCGTGACGGTGCGTGATATGTTAAGGCTAGCTGCGGCTCAACGTCTGCCTGAATTTGATTGGCAAGCATTATTAGCCACCTTGAAACTACAAGACATAGCCCAGCAACGCTTGACGGCGTTATCTGGAGGACAGTTACGACGAGTCACCTTTGCTTTGGCACTGGTAGGTGATCCCGATTTGTTATTTTTAGACGAGCCGACCGTTGGCATGGATACCAATGCGCAACAGACATTTTGGCAACAGATTAGGCGCTTGAAGGCCGCTGGTAAAACCATTATCATTACCAGTCATTACCTACCGGAGATTGAAGCCATCGCTGATCGAATTATGTTGCTGAAGGACGGGCGCTTTGTCTTTCAAGGCTCGTTTGCCGTGTTGCAAAAACAATATCAACAAGTGGAGATTCGTTGCCAAACGAGACTGCCAGCGGATCGGTTTACAAATTTAACGGCAGTAACTGCGGTTACTAAGCAAGGCGACGAACTACGCATGAGTAGTGAAGACGGTGACGCTACGCTGCAAGCGATGATGCCCATAATCAGTGAGTTGCATCAAGTCTCAATTAGTCGTGAATCATTGACGGATATTTTTGTTCATCTGACGAAGGGAGTCTCAGCATGAAAATTTTAATGGCTCAACTGAGATTTGATGCACGGCGTTTGATTATTCGAAACGCAGCGTTTCAGTTTTTTGCCTTGGTGATGCCAGCAGCTTTTTACTTGTTATTTACAAAAGTAATGGTTACCGGTGGCACAACGGCTCAAATCGCACTTTTTAATCGGTCTTATATGGGCAGTATGATCGTTTATAGTGGGACGATCAGTACGCTGTTCAGTATTGCCCAGATTCTAATGCATGATCGGGAACGGGGACTATTACGGTGGCTACGGTTAACGCCACACGGGGTAGTACCGTACTATCGTTCGATTGGCATGATGAGTTTGGGAATGAATGCGTTAACGGTCGTTATTTTAGGCGCGCTTGCGGTCGTTGTGAACCACGTTGATTTAACCGTGTTTCAATGGCTAGGGATACTTGGAATTGCCCTGATTGGTCAATTGCCGACATTGCTTATGGGCGTTGGACTCTCATTTTTGAATCGTGCCGAAACGTTGAGTGTCGCTAGTAATTTAATTACCTTTCCAATGGCCATTATTAGTGGTCTATGGTGGCCCATTAGCCTATTACCAAGCTGGCTACAGGTGATTGGTAAACGACTGCCAACATATTATGTGAACGATTTGTTGGTCAACTGGGGCACCCATGGTACACTAAAATTAATCGATTTGCTTGGTATCGGGCTGTGGGTGTGCGGCCTATTAGTGATTGTTAGTTGGGTGATTCAGCGGGTACTTAAACGGGGGAATGGCGTTGTTGACGCATCATAAAAATAAATTGAAGACGATTGAATGGACGAGCTACGTGTGGCTCGCCTATTTGCCGTATACAATTGCGGCTTATATACCCGTTAAATCTTGGCATGATTGGTTTTGGCTAATGTTAGTTGGTGGCTTTCTTGTATTGTACATCTTGGTTGTTGAGAAGCCGCATTGGCGTGCAGTGACGATGCCGGCGGAGTTAGTTGTGACGGGACTGTTTGCGGTATTTGCGGCTAACAATTTTATGATCATCTTTCCCGGCTGGCAAGTGAGCTTTTTACTTGGTCGTCGTCCTAAACGAGAATTTTATGGTTTTGCTTTAGGGTATTATGCCTTTTTAATTGGTGGCTGTATACGAGACTATTTACAATATCCTGGTGTGTTTGGGTGGCATAATGGTGACATGATGGGCTTAGTTTTTCCATTGTTATCACCCATACTCGCGTATACCTTTTCGCGGTCAGTTGAACGACAGCGCCAACTCAACCAAACTAACCGCCGATTAAAAACAATTGTGGAACGTAACGAGCGTGAACGAATCGCGCGTGACTTGCACGATACCCTTGGACAAAGCTTTTCAATGATTACACTCAAAACGGAATTAGCTAAAAAATTACTCGTCAAAGCACCGGAGAAAGTGGCACCAGAATTGGACGAAATCGAACAAACCAGTCGCCAAAATTTACAGTTAGTTCGCGAAATCGTCAATAATTTGCATGAACAATCGCTCACAGAAGTCCTATTGGCCCAAACTCGTAATCTAGCAGTGGTTGGTGTCTGGACGACGACCACTGGTGAGACACAGGCAACCAAGTGGCCGACAACGGTCCAAAGTTGTTTTGCGGCGGTGTTAGTTGAAGCCATGACCAATGTGATGCGCCACGCACACGCGCACGAGGTGCGGATTGATTTTGTCGAGACGGCAAAAATTTATCAGATTAAGCTGAAAGATGACGGTAAAGGTGGAACCTTGATGCGTCAGGGCGCCAACGGGATTGCCGGGATGCGAACCCGCTTGCAAGCTAAAAAGGGCACCTTTGCCATCACGAGTAGTCGGCGCGGCACCCAGTTGATTTTAACTTTACCAAAGGAGTAGTGAGCCAGCATGATAACTTTATACTTAGCAGAAGACCAAAGTATGTTGAATTCTGCCTTGACCCAATTACTGGAATTAGAAGATGATCTACACGTGGTGGGTAGCGCAGTAGACGGCATAAACGCCTGGCAGGAGTTGCAAGAATTGCAACCAGATGTCGCAATTCTGGATATCGAAATGCCAGGGATGACCGGCTTGGATGTTGCTGATCGATTGGCCGGTTCGCAGCTAGCCACGAAAGTAATTGTTTTGACGACCTTTGCGCAACGCCGTTATTTTGAACGAGCAGTTAAAGCCAATGTCGCGGGATATTTGTTAAAAGATAGTCCGAGTGATGACCTAATTGATGCAATTCGAGCTGTGATGACCGGCCGCACCATCTATGCGCCCGAGCTAGTCACGAATATGTTGTCAGCAGACAACAATCCATTGACCGAACGGGAACTAGCAGTTTTGGTCGAGGCTGAGAAGGGGTTACCCACGAAGACGATTGCGGCCAATTTATACTTGTCAGCGGGGACGACCCGCAATTACTTATCTGCTATTTTTAGTAAACTGGGGGTCCACAATCGATTAGAAGCGATTCACGTGGCGAAGGCTAACCAATGGTTGTAAAGCAAGCGCTGTTTAGACGAGGACTAAACCAGGTTTATTTCTATCAGTGCATATACAAATGATTTGGTGCGCGATATAATTAATTGAATGGTGGTTAATGTTGAGCCCGATTACTAATTACGTGGCAAATCTGAAAGAATGGAAGATCCGGTAAGATGAAAGTAATGATCATCGGTAGTACCCATGCTGGTACGGCAGCGGCACGCGAAATTTTAACACGTCATCCGGAGACGGCGGTGACGATTTACGAGCGGAATGATAACGTTGCGTTTGTTTCGAGTGGGATTTATTTGTATTTAACAGGTATCATCCGGCACTTGGAAGACATGTTTTATACGTCGCCAGCTGACTTGAAACAGTTAGGTGCTCAAATTAAGACTCACCATAATGTTTTACGAATTGATACGGCCCATAAAACGGTGCAGGTCGCCAATATGCAGACTGGTGAGGTCTTTGATGATACTTATGATAAGCTGATTATGGCAACTGGTTCATCAGTTGTTGTGCCACCAATTATGGGTATTGATCATGAGAAAGTATTACTTTGCAAAAACTACGCGCAGGCGGAACAACTTTACCAATCCCTACAGGCAAACCAACGCGTTGCAATTGTTGGGGCCGGATATATGGGGACCGAGTTAGCGGAAAGCTATGCTAGTATGGATCAACAAGTCATGTTATTTCATTCGCATTCACATATTTTGAATAATTATCTTGGTCCCAAGATGGCGGATGCTGCCATTAAACTCTTACAACATCACCAGGTCGATGTCCACCTAAATGAACGGGTGACTGGGTTCACGAGCGGTTCGAATGATCAGTTAGTCGTTGAGACCGCGCAAGGCGATTATGAGGTTGATCTGGCCGTCGTTTGTGCTGGCTTTATACCGAATACAGAGTTGTTGCGCGGACAGGTCGCCATGGACCGCCATGGGGCTATCTTGATCAATGATTATGTTCAAACCTCTGACCCGGATATTTATGCGGCTGGGGATGCCTGTGTGGTCAATTATAATCCCACGGGACAGCCGGCGTATACACCGTTGGCGACCAACGCATTGCGACAAGGGGCGCTAGCGGGCATCAATGTTTTCGGAGATTTACAGCCCTATATGGGAACGCAGGCTACTTCGGCCATGCAAATATTTGATCACACCATGGCCACGACTGGCTTAACCTATGTGGCAGCGCAAAAACGGAAGTTACCAGTACGACATGTTGTCTATCAAGGCGATTGGCGGCCAGCTTATATGCCGACTACGGCGAAAGTCACGATAGAATTAGTTTATAATTATCAAGATAGACAGCTTCTCGGCGCGCAGTTCTGGAGCCGCCACGACATTGCTCAAGCCGCGAACACGATTTCAGTGATGATTCAAAATCAGAATACGATTGATGATTTGGCTTACGTGGATATGTTCTTTCAGCCGAATTTTAATCAACCGTTCAACTATTTAAACTTGGTGGGGCAACTAGCCGTCAAACAAGAATATCAGCGAGGCAATCAAACACCACGAATTACAGCTCGTGGTAACTGGTCGAATAGTAGTGATAAGCATTGACCTAACGTAAAGCAGCACAGGCGCATTAAATCACAGACTTGGGGTCATTGCCCAAGTCTGTTTTTATGCCATCCAAATGATGAAAGCACTGTTCGTCATCCCATAATTGGTGAAAAAGCTTGACTTACGCTGACAGGAACCCTGTATAATAGATTCCAGTCAAAAGTAGGAATCAGGACATGCAAGTAAAAGTGAAATGGCTGTCGGGGTTGCTAGTGGTTTTGCTAGTACTGGGGCTCAGTGGATGTATGGCACAACAACGCCGCATGAAGTATGTACAGTCAAATACGCCTACGTTATTTTTCCACGGTGGCGGTAGTAGTTATCACGCTGAGGAACATATGGTACAAGCGGCTGAAAATGCAGGGGTGACAACTAGCGTTATTCGGGCGATGGGGCTTAAAAAAGGGCGCTTCAAGAATTCGTAGTGGATTCTTGAAGCGCCCTTTTAAGGTTTTAATGCGTCGTTTGACAGTCAATATGGCGATTGGTCAATTGGCTGAGGCTGGAGCCGATACCGTATTAAGCTTCAGTGCCGAC
>OBZA01000391.1_pt1 | contig 14017 bp, 19 predicted proteins | sample 1476871 | NCBI WGS metagenome assembly OBZA01 (sample SAMEA2580227, study PRJEB22360) | human gut metagenome | biome: human gut; feature: human-associated habitat; material: faeces | place: Denmark | collected 2008/2010
CGTTAACCACTTCGCCACTACCGCCATCACGTTAACTTTTCGTCAACATATCTAGTATACACTAAAATCGTGGGTTGCATAGGACTTTTTGTGGATTTTCAGAAATTAATCGCCTCAGTTTCTGAAGTGTTGGTGAAGGTTCTACTGTGACCAACAATTACTTAACCGTTAGTAAAAGGCCATAGTTCCCCTAACAATGGGAGCTACGGCCCGTTTGCCGTGGTTAGTGTGTCTAACGGATAGGTGAGGTGGACCAGCACTTATCGGTTGAGCAAAATTATTATGAATTCATCCTTATTGAAGAAATGCGTAAAAATCTTTGCAAAGGCACTACTTTGTTAAAATTCACAAAATAAAAGAGCCCAGTAAATAAGTGTTTACCGTGGCTCTTTTATTGCTCATAGACTAATTATGCCCAGGCAGGATTCACGCTTGTTGGTATGACTATCTTTATATGTGTAACGTGCAAAAAGCGTGCAAAATTATTCGGCAATTTCTTTAACTGATTTTGGGGCGGTAATGTCATCTAAATATTGTTCGATTTTGTTATCAGTTTTAACTTTATATTCTTCAATCAAATATGAATAGACCCTTGTAGTTGTTGCTAGATCAGAATGACCAAGACGCTTAGATATTGCATACAGGTCAGCACCACAGTAAAGTAAGTAAGCTACGTGAGTATGCCGTAATGAATGAAAGTGAAACCCAGCACGTTTAATATTTAGGGACTTTAGTGATTCTCGTAGTGTCTTATTAACTGCTGCAGATGTTGGTACAGTTCCGTATTGATTAATGAATATTAAATCTGCACGTTTATGTTGTTTCATCTCGATAAACATATCAATTAATTCTTGATTGATGCGGATAATTCGGTTTGAAGATTCGTTTTTAGTCGGAATTAATTCTTGAGTGCTTTCATTAAGTGCATGTCTAACGGTGATGGTCTTAAAATCAGTGTTAATATCTTTCCACTGTAGCCCTTGAATTTCACCTAAACGCATACCGGTATAAATGGCAGTTAAAATCATTTGGTGCGAAGTGAAGTTCTTGTTAATGTGATTAAATGAATATTCTGAAAGTTGCTGGATTTCTTGAATATTTAAATACTCAATCTTGCGTGACTTTTTGGGATTGAAAACCAATTCAACATTCTCAGTAAAATCCTTAGTAATCATATCTTCATAAATGGCGTTGTGCACGCAAGCTCGAATTAGACTATTTACCTTTTTGACAGTATCCTTTGCATGGTTAGCACCGTAAGCATTAATAAACTGCTGATATTTCCGTCGTGTTATATTTTCAATTTCGGTTTGATTAAAATAATTCTGCAACTCATGGTAGGTGATTATATATCGATGCTGAGTTCGTTCAGATATTTTTGCTTTTTTAAAGTCTTCAAACCAACTATTGAAGTATTCTGCAAAAACGTGAGAATCTTTTTTGTCGTTTGGCAAAATTCCTAATGCAATATTATCTTCGATTGAATTGCTATAAAGCTGTGCGGCTTTTTTAGTTTTGAACCCAGCTTTACTAAAGGTTGTATATTTACCATTACGTTTTTTATAGCTAATTCTTGTTTGCCAACCACCAAAGCGTTTTGTAATTGATGCCATAATACATAACCTCCAGTATGGTATACTAAAGGAGCCATTAAGTCCTTTAGCGATTTAATTCAGGTTGAGCACATCCATCTTCTTGGCGGGAGGGAATGTGCTTTTTAGTACCGTAATAATTTGGTTTTCTAATTAAAAATCGATTTAATTAGACTAATGGTGTTAATTGTACCTTTGCAAATGAATGTAATGTTGTTATTGGACTTGCAAACATAAACTCGACTGCTTTACCACGATTTCTGTTGTTAGAAGTATAGTTTAATGAATATTCGTATTTCTGTTTGGCCATTTTATAATCTTCTTGAATTTGAGGAGCGGTATCGTATGTTGTAATCCAATGATATTGTTTCAGAGATAAAATTTCTTTAGCTAAATCTTTGTGCCCTTGTTCGTTAAATGATGAATAGTATAGTCCGTGCCCTTGTTCAAAATATGGGGGATCGAAAAAGATGAAGCTGTCTCTGGGATTTACTGTGCTACGCATCATTGGAATCATGTCGAGAGCATTTAAACGCGTCAATTTAATTTGAGGCTCAAAGGAATGTATTAAATTAATTTTGTCGATAAGAGTTTTCTTATTGAACCTAACGTATATTTGTGTTTTTCCGGTTTGTGAAATTCCACCTAATGGACCAGCAGTTATGATACCACTGGTATTAGTTCTATTTAAAAAGAGTGTGGAAAATGCTAGCTCAATAGAGTGTTGATGGTTTTTATTTTTATCATAGATGTTCTTCTGATTTTTCCAGAAGTTGACACTAAAGTTAGGACTAACTTTATGCCCAGAATAATAATCAAATGGAACAGATTGAATCAATTCGATGAGCTCATTTGGATTGTTCAAAATTGCATCCCAAACAGAATAGATTGCCTTATTGTAGTCATTGATCCACACTTTGTTTACTTGACCATTCAGTAACAATTTCATTGGAATACCAGCTCCACCAGCAAACGGTTCAATGTATGTGTTACAAGTAGAGTTTAAAGACAGCAGTTGTAAGACAAAGTCATATAATTGTGTTTTACCACCGGGATATCTAAAAGGAGAATAAGTTCTTGGCATGTTCATCACCTCGGGCCTAATAAAATAAAGCACTGTTTAACACAATATTATTTTAGCAGATCAAGCCGTGTTAATTGAGAATAGTAATCATTTGCTAACAAATTGTATTTTGAAATGATTGAGTTAGCGAATATTTTTATTGTTTTCTCGTTTTCTAAAATAAAGTAAGGCATACTTGCCTCAACTATACTAGTGTTATCCTTAAACCAACTTTTTACGTTACTTTCGTAACTGTTATTAGTGTACCGATCAGAATCTGGCCCTTCATTGATTAATGTTCTTTGGTAAAAGGGGATGCTTGCAATGAATTCATCGGCATAAAAGTTAGCATTTTCATCTAGACTTTTTAAATATTCCCAAATCTCCAATTCAATATATGGTCGAAAATCTTTTTCATTTTTTAGATCACAAGTACTGGGTAATAAATTGGGGAGAGATAGAATATCTTTATTGGTTAAGTTCTTTAAAACTGGATTGTCATGAAAAACATATCCAGTGCCTCTAATTTTACTGCTTATTTCATTTTCTGTTACATCTGCATCTAGTATAGTAATATATTTTCCAAAGTACTTAAAATCGTGTCCAATTAGGGTAATTATATTTGTCCAGCCCGTAGATAGATTTAGAAAATCAAATTTTGAAGTGTCTATTTCAAAATTTTTCAGTATTTGCTTAATAAACCAAGTTGCTGCATCATCTTCTGTAATAACAGGGATCCTTGGTGTTTTCCTTCTTTGACCTGATGATGTTAGCAATTCATTTTCAATCCATCTGAATTTTGGATTCTCTTTTATTTCAACTTTTCCATGGCCTTTAGTCAAATACATCAACTCAATATCATTACTGTCTGGTTGTTGGGCACGTTGTTTTTGAATGAAGTATTTTAAAAGGCTGAGTGAATGGGTAGTGAAAACTGTCTGTATCCCAATGCTTCTAGACTCTTTAATAATGAAATTTAGGAGCTTGTTTTGAGCTGCGGGGTGAAGTGAGGCATCAAGTTCGTCTATCAATAGTATGCCTCCAATAAAGTTTTTTCCCTGTTTTTCTTTTAGTTCTTTAAAGGATGCGAATGCAGCAATTAGCTGGTTTAGATTGTCTTGCCCACTCGAATTTCCAAGTGGACCATATAATTTGCTTTCTATTCCCAAACCGTGTTTTTGCGATGTGTCTGACAAGGATAAAGTAGACAAGTTTTCAATAGTGTCGGTTGAATCAAATATCTTTGTATAATTGATCGTGAAATATTTAAGCTGAATATCGTTTAATTTACTCCTTATAATAGATACTTTTTTAGATTCGCCAGCAGGATAGAGACGACTCAATCCTAAATAGTAAGTTGGAAATTCTAGTTTAGATTCAGTCTTTCGCTCACTATTTTTCATTGGAATAATTCGAAATCGAGCTGGTACAGATATCTTAATATCTGTATTATTCGCATCATTTATTTGTTTATCTATTTTTGCCCTCAGTTCTGAAGAGGTAACAGATTTAAGAAAGACTGCGATGTCTTTTTGATTGATTCTTTTGTTTTGCCACATTGTCCTAAAGTATAAACTTGAACTAAACGAATATTGAAAATAGTTCGTGTCGATCTCTTGAGGTAAATCTTCGAAATCGATAGATAGTGCGTTTTTTACGCTTCCTAAGGAATCATGATTTATATCACCTTTAACAATTTCGGCCCAATCAGCACGAAAAGGGTAACCTTGTATGCTTTCCCCCTTGTTTTTGGTTAGTTGACCACAATTGCCCAGCAAAGCTAAGATTTGAGATTTTCCGACCCCATTTTGGCCTGCAATACAAGTTACAAAATGTCCGAGCTTTAATCTTACTTGATTGAATCTTCTAAACTTATTAATATTTAGTTGTTTCGCATACATTGAATATTTCTCCTCGTATATTATTTATGCATATTTTTACGGAACGTTAGTACAGATTAACTGGTAGAAAATGTACTTTTTATTCAGGTTTAACGTGTGACCAATTGTAAATATCGAATAAAATTATTTGTTAAAATTAATTGTAGTTTGATTATCAACACCGTAGTAATTTCCACTATCTTCGATTAGTTCAGCAGAGACAAACTTGTACTGATTTATTTTTTTGATGTCACTCTTTTTAGCAATAGCCTGTAAAAGCCCAGTCTTTTTTGTGCCTGGTTGAATCTTATCGCCGACCAATTCATCTATTGCTCCGTGATTAGATGAAAGCTGGTTACCTGATGGGGTGATTAATTCAACTCCGTTTGAAGAAACGCGCTTTTTACTATTATTTTTAAGAGAGTATCCCAGTTGATATTCATAGTAAGTATTGTTAAGTTTTTTGCCAAAATTATTTTCATCATTAGCACGTTGTGATTTCTTCGTTGTCTCAATTTTTAATAATTTGGCTTCTTTAAAATAATAAGTGGCCGATTTTGTGTCTACTGCCTTATTATGATAATTCTTAATAGCTAATAGTGTGATTTTTCCAGTTTCACTATCCTTTGTGTAGGTTCCAACTTTTTTTAATGGCCCTGACACTTCTTTTGAGTTGGACGAACTTTTATTTGAATTGTTTCCACAACCAGCCAGACCGATCCCGATAAATAAAGCCGCCCCTAGTGTCGCTATCTTTTTAGCATTCATTTACATATCCTCCAATGATATAATAATATTTGTATATCAATATCATTGGTTACTACGTCTCACTGTTTGCGGCAGTGGGGCGTTTTTTTATTTAGAACATTAACTCGTAGAACTTATCTGGTAGACCATAGGCCATTTGTATTTCATTAAAACTTTGTGGTCGGTCGCCATACTGTTCTTTGTATAGGGCGGTAAGTTCACTACATGCAAATAAATTAGCTTCACGTTCCATTTTGCCTTCCCAATTATTTCCAATGGTGTAGAGAGCGGCGCAGGACGTGTGATCTAATCCATGCTTCAATTCGTGAGCCATGACCACATATTTTTCTGGTACTTCTTGCAATTCATCTGACAAGCCAATGTACACATCACCGCTGCTTGCAGTTGTACATATCCCTTTGAGGTTGCCTAAACTAGCATATTCAACACGATAACCTAAACTGTCTGCAATGACAAAAGGATCGAAAGTTCCTAATTTGTCGGCTAATTGATGAACTTGTAGATACAGTTTATAACTGTTCATCAACAACACCTACTTTTTATTATCGTCATTCCGATGCTTTTGTTTATCTTCCCAGAACACACCTTCCAAGAAGGCACGTACCTTAATTTTTGTTTCGTCGTCCATATCCATGCCTTGGAAGCCCATTGGTACATTTGATTTGAGCCACTCATCAAGGTCGATTTTGTCGTCTTCAGTTGCCCAGGAGGGAGCTTTGACTTCATTGCCTAAAAGGTAATCCACAGACACGTTGAAATAATTAGCAACCTTCTGAACCTTGTCTATACCAGGTGATTTTTTCTTCCAGGTATAAAAGTAGTTTTCACCGAACCCAAGTTCAGTAGCAACCTGCTTTAAACTTTTTCCATGGGATTTTGATAATTCTTTTACTCGATCAAACATTGCTGTATCAACCATCCTTTACAACGGATGAATAATAAATTATCCTAAAGTCTAATTTTGCGTTTGACAAAATTACACTATCGGGTTATATTAATATCCGTAAGCTAATTCAATAACTAAACAGGCTATAGAAAAGAATACCAATTAATCCTAGTTTTAAGCGTTCCCCAACGATTAACTAGTGTTAAACGGCTATATAATGGCTTCTTTAACTATGCTTTGATTGTACTCTATAGTGTACAAAATGACAAGTGAATTATCACAAACACTCTATTGGTTATCAAATTAGCTTACATACATAAATGAAAGGAAGTGAATTAAATGCCGACAACATTAGCAGGGCGAGAACTTATCAAGAAGTATATTGATGATCGTGAAATTAGCATTACAAGCTTGGCCGCTACATTTGGTGTAGGAAAGATGTACATGACGCAAGTATTGGCCGGAACCAAGAAGTCTGCAGCGGCTAACGAGCTAGTTTTGAAGATTATTGAGACTTTTAAAATTCGACCACATGAAGGAGATGAATAAAAGATGACGGAAAAATTAGTTTTAAGAAAGCAACATCTTAATGGTAATGGCGGGACCAAGCCAATTTTCGTTGATGTCTCAATTCTTGATTCCATCCGTGAAATTAAAGAAGAGACTGGAATCCCGATGAGAAGGATTGTTGAACAATTTATCTATTATGCGATGAACAATGTTGAAATCGTTGATGACGAGGGAGATGAACAGCAATGAGCCAATCATTATTAGATCAGATTGAAGTAACTGGAACTTTCCGTTTTCCACTACCTGATGGTATGAAGCTTGTTCCCGTTGATTCTCATGGCTATGAAGGTGAGTCACTGACCGGCCGCTGGTGGACTATGAAAGATTTGCGTGAATGGTGTGCTAATAAGTCAGTTGACTGGTTGAAAGATAACATTCTAGAAAACCCACGCTACAGTCGCGAGATTGGAGCAATGGAACGCAAAGGCCAAATCATTCATAAAGGTCGTGGCAGCGCATGGAAGTTTAAAGCCAAGGCAATGGCGGAGTTTTTGGATAAACACGGCGAAGAGCTGCCATGGTAACGAAGGGAGGTGTTACGGATGATTGAAGGTGCATTGATTGGCAGCGCATTAACTTGGCTGTGGTTTAAGCGGCATGAAATTATTAGTTGGTTTGGAATTTAAAGGAGAAAACGAAAATGAGTAAAGAAACAGTAGAAATTAATGGCGTTAAATTTGAGGTTGACATGGACACTGCTAAGCGGATTGATACCTTCAAAGTTGGTGACGATGTTCGGTTGTTGGACAAACGGTACAATTCATCGGCAATTTACACTGGTGTGATTCTTGGGTTTTATAACTTTAAAGAATTGCCGACTATTCAAGTTGCTTATTTTAAAGATAGTTTCAGTGGTGCAACCATTGATTTTGTGAATATCAATTCAAAAAGTGATGACTTCGAGTTACTACCATCAAATAAGTACGAAGCGGACTTTGATCGAGACACTGTAGTAGGTTCGCTCAATCAGCAAATTGAGTCAAAAACATCCGAAGTGAAGTCTTTAGAGGCGAAAAAAGCCTGGTTCTTGAAATATTACGGTAAATACTTTGTGAATGATGGTGAGGAAGATGCAAATGAGGAAGGGTAGCTATAAGCCGTTTGAAGAATGGCGAGCAAAACAAAATACCTGCTACCGGGTGCAACCAGTAACAGATACGAAATTGAAAAATAATCAAATTAAATTACATGTTTATGGTACATCACGGAAGAACCTATGGCAACAACTGAAAGGGACATTTACACATGAATAATTACAAATCACAAGCAAAACATTGGTATCGAAAGCTAATGAAGACACCAGACGGCTATGTATGTTTAGCCACCTATCGGTTCAAACGGTGGCAACATTACAAGAGCTTGGCACGGCAAACGGCATTGGATCATTTACGAGGTGAAGACCATGCGGACGTTCAACCAGAAAACAATTAATCCAGGTATGGCTTACTGTGAGTGTCTTGGATATCGGTACTTCTACGAAGACTCAACTCAGTTTCTAGCATGGTTAATGGGTGTGTTAAGCCCTGAAGCAATATTAGACAAGGTTGGTATTCAAGAAAAGGTGCGTGAATAAAGTGATTCCAGGATATGATGAATGGCTAGAGCCTCCGGAAGATGATGAGCGGCCTACTAAGGAAGAATTAATTGAATTAGGTGTGATTGGAGATGATGAAGAATGAACTTATACGAAATGGCGACCAACTATCGCGACTTAACCAACCGTGATGATCTGAACCCAGACACCATTGCTGATACGCTCGATGCGTTAACTGACTCGATGAACGTGAAGGTCGATAACATTGCAAGCTGGATAGATGAGAACCAAGCGAATATTGATTTCTTGGATAAAAAAATGAAATCGTTCCGTGAAGAAAAGCAACGGTTAAAGAACTTGAACGGCCGGCTAAACCATTACGTCACGGACACACTTGATCAAGCCGAAATTAAGAAGCTAACCACTGACCAACACATTGTTTCAGTTCGAAATTATCGTGCGTCCACGGTGGTGAGTGAACCGGATAAACTCACAGCTGATTTTGTAAAAGTAATTCACGAATACCAGCCGAATAAGGCGGCAATCTATAAAGCTTTGTCAGCTGGCAAGAATGTGCCCGGCGCTCATCTGGAACCGAATCGGAAGGCAGTTATTAAGTAATGTTCCAGCTAAGAGATTACCAGCAAGAATCAGTTGACGCTGTCTATAACTCAATCATTCACGGCCATCATTCAATCGTAGTTCAATCGCCGCCAAGAACTGGAAAGACGGTAATCATGGCCGATATCGCACGTAGGGCAACAGCTAAAGGCAACCGGGTATTGTTTATCGTACACCGGAGGGAAATCCTAGAACAGGCTGAGGTCACGTTTAAGCAAGATGACGTTAACATGTCGCTTTGCAAGATGGGTATGGTTCAGACCATTACCCGGCACATTGATGAGTTAACCAAACCAGCCATCATCATGATTGATGAAGCTCATCATGCACTGTCGAAGTCCTACCAGAGAATAATTCAAGCGTTCCCTGACGCGCTCAAATTGTTGTTCACTGCGACACCATGGCGAATGGATGGCAAAGGACTAAACGTAATTGCTGATGATATTGTGCTAGGTAAACCTATCAGCCAGCTAATTGACCAGGGATTCCTAGCGCCAGTTGATTATTACGCGCCATCCGAAATTGATGTAACACAGCTTAAAACTAAGCGCAATGGTGAATTTGACGAAAAAAGTATTGATCAGGCCGTTAAGCCAAAAATCTATGGCAACGCGGTTCGCCATTACTTGAAACTGGCCCCCGGTAAGCAGGCTATTGCCTACGCCTACAATGTGGCGAGTGCTGAACGGCTAGCGGACGCGTTCAACCAAGCTGGCATAACGGCACGGTCGGTCTCTGGGAAGACGGACCAGCGGACACGTGAGCAGATTGTGGCAAGTTATCGTGCTGGCAAGATTCAAGTGGTCACCAATGCGGAGTTATTCACGGAAGGCTTAGACTTACCGAATGTTGATTGCGTGATTATGCTACGTCCGACCCAGTCATTAGCACTTTACTTGCAGTTTGCCATGCGGTCGATGAACCCACGCGAAGGTAAGCGAGCTATCATCATTGACCACGTTAACAACGTCGAACGGTTTGGACTGCCAACAATAGACCGGCAATGGATTCTAGGCGGCCGGGACAAGCATTCGAAAAGTAGTAACGGTAGCCCGATTAAATCAGTTTCAGTTTGTCCGGAGTGCTTCGCAACGTTCTATCGCAAGGGCGAGACCTGCCCGTTTTGTGGAGCTGAGCTAGGCGAAGAGAAGATTATCGAAACTGATGAGTCGATTAAGCTGAAAAAGATTGAGGCTAACAAGCGGTTGGCATTAGCCAAAGAGATTGCGGAAAATAACGCAGCCAAGGCCGTTGCCGATAAGTCCCCCGCAGAATTAACCAGCTATGCGGAGATTAAGGCATACGCCAAGTTGCACGGATATAAGCCCGGTTGGTCATTTTATCAGGCGAAGATGAGGGGACTGATTAAACGGTGAAAACACGAATAACAGAGCTACGAGAGCAACGTGGGCTTAGTCAAGGGAGTTTAGCTGATTTAGTTGGACTGAAAGACAACACAATTTGCCAGTATGAAACGGACAAACGAACGCCGAATATATACGTGCTTATCAAATTAGCTGATATTTTCGGTGTGACCATTGATTATTTAATTAAAAGGAGTGATAGAAATAATGTCAATTCTTCCAAAGAATGAACCAATAAAACCTGATTTATCGCCACACAATTTCTTTATTTGGGGAGACACGATGTCCGGCAAAAGTTATCTGGCGGAGCATTTTCCGGATTTAGTAATTCTTAGTACCGACAAAAATGCTAAGGCTGGCACACGGCCACCGGTTCCATTTTATAGAGAAGAGGGGAAACCACCATTTAGTGTAATTGATAGGCTACGGCAGACAATTGCAGAATTACAAATCAATAAAGATGGTTTTAAAACCGTTAGTATCGATGTTACAGAGGATTTGATAAGCTTCATTGAACGTGAGTTGTGTGAAAAGGAAGGGGTGCCTACTCTAGGTGATTTTAAGGGCTTTGGACGTGGCTACACATTAATGGATATGACTATAAAAGCATTAATCCAAGATATTAGGTCTTTACCTATGAATGTTATTTTTATTAGCCGGGAAATTGACGACAAAGATGATTCTAACAAAAAGCTTCCAGCCATTAAATCTAAGTATTATAACCTTGTGACCGGAAACTGTGATATGTCAATTCATACTCAACAAGTTGGTAATAAATATTATCGAAATGTGGATAAAAAGCGGCGTAAGTATAAAGCAAGTGAAATTGCTGACCCACAATTGTTACACGTTTTAAAAAATATTCCTGGTGCGTTAGTACCAGAAAACCAAACAAAGAAAGTAGGTAAATAAATATGAGTTTATTAGATATTGCAGCAAACACTTTAGACAACTTTGACCCAAAGAATGATTCAGTCAACGCAGGTAGTACAGGGTTACCAGATGGAGACTACTTAACTGCTGTGGAAAGCATCGAACATCGATCATTCGATTCAGGTTGGGATTGCTTACAGATCGTGTTCACGGTTCTTGATGGCGACCACGCTGGTGAAAAAGAGTACGATCGCATTAGTTTTGCCACTAAGAGTAAAGCAGGAAAGGCGATTCCAGATTTCATTCTTAGCCGTAGTATTAAGTTTGTCATCAAGCTAGGCTCGCTACTAGGCGTTGAGATGAAGCCAGAATACTTTGCTAGTGAGAATGAAACTGATACGCACGAAATGTTAGCTAATGTACTTGCACCAGAAAAGGGCAAGTCGGTGATTTTACACGTCAAGCATCGGCCAAACAAGAAGGATCCCGACAACCCCTACGTTGAATATGACTTAGATGCAACTGAACAGCCTGAAACTGCAGACATCACGGATGCAGACTTACCTGGCGACTTAGGTGGTGCGCCAATACCAACAGACGCGGACGCACCAGCAGAACCAACAGATGAAGCACCGTTCTAAATTAATAATGCAGTGCCATTAGACCACCGTGCGGGTGTAATGCCCGTTAATTTACAGAAGGAGGCCGGTCATGCGTAATTTAGTTAATTATGCAGTTAGATACGCCAAAGCGGGGTTCAGCGTCCTGCCAATGATTGGCAAAAAACCGATGATTAAGTTCGCTGACCAGCCCGCCTTGACTGTTGATCAGATCCAAAGTTATTGGCGGTCACACCCGTACGCACAATTAGCGCTACGGACAACTAATTTCTTTGTAGTCGATATCGATGAACATTCCAATGGCGCGGATGGGTTCCAATCGTTTAAAGATTATGATCACCCTGAATATTTCCGTGATACATTATCGCAGACTACTGCGGGTGGTGGCCGACAACTGTTTTATTTAAAACGTGATGATTGCACGATACAACAACGTATTGGATGGTTGCCGGGAGTCGACGTCAAAGCTCACGTCAACAATTACGTGATGGTGGCACCATCGGAACGGAATGGTCACCATTATAAATGGGAAAATCATAATCCAATCGTGACGGCATCGCGTGAATTGGTTACTGAGATTAACGCCACCCGTGATGATGCGGTCGATGCAACGACGGATTTGAAAATCGACTACACTGAAAAATCAGGAACAGCCACGTTGTTTGAAACCATTGTCGACGGTTTGGGTGCCACCGGTGGTCGTAATAATGCATTGGCAAGTTTTGCCGGCGGATTGTTATTTCGGGGTGTAGACCCGCGGGCAGTCATTCAGCTAGGCTTACTGGCAAATGCAAACACGGACGATTCACTGACTCAGCGAGAAGCAAAGACAACAATTGAATCGATGATTAAGAAAGAAATTAGACGAAGGGAGGCTAACCAGTGAGCGCAGAGGAAGAAGCAGACAAGCTCCGCAAGTTAGAGGAACAGCAGAAAGTTGTACCGCTGAAAAATCAAATTAATTTTATGGAAACGGCTAAAGGTGGCATTAAGGCGAATTCATTGGAAAATGTTTGTCTGATATTAGAGCACGATCCACTGCTTAAAGGCAAATTCGCGTATAACGAATTTAGTTATGAGACGGAGTTCATGGAAGATTCAGCCGAATTAATGTTAGAACATGGACCACTACAAGATGAGTTCACACCAGCAGTACAGCGGTACATCGAACGTAAGTATAAAGTCATGTTTACGCCAAAGTTAATTGATGCGGCGGTTACCGAAGTGTCACGACGTAACGTATTCAATCCAGTTATTAATTATCTGAACGAATGTTACAAAAAATGGGACGGCGTTACTAGGGTGGCTGATTTCTTGCCGGTCTATCTCGGCGTTGAAAAATCACCAGTGACAACATTACAGACCAAGTTATTCTTTGTCGGTGCAGTAGCCAAAGTATTCAGACCAGAAACTAAATTTGATTTCGTATTGGACTTGGTTGGTGGTCAAGGGACTGGTAAGACCACCTTGCTTAAGCGTATGTCAAATGGTTGGTACACTGATCAGTTCACTGACTTTGAAAACAAAGACAACTATGGCAACATGATGCGGGCTTGGATCGTGAACGATGATGAAATGACCGCGACTAGTCATAGTAGCTTTGAAATCTTGAAAAAGTTTATCTCAGCTGAAATTGTTGAATACCGGCCAGCATACGGGCGCTATACCGTCCGGCGATATAAAAACTTTGTGATGGCACGGACGACTAATGAAGTGACTTACTTGAAGGATAAAACCGGTGAGCGGCGTTTTATGCCGGTGATGGTCAATTCAGCACTACAGAAGAAGTCACCGATTACTGACTTGCCGCAGGGAACGATTGATCAGCTATGGGGTGAGTTTGCCAGCTACTATCGTGACGGGTTCCGATTCGGATTAACGCAGGAGCAGGAGCAAATGATGGCAGACAACCGTGAACAATTCATGTACATTGACGCCGAAGAAGATGCTATCGAACAATCACTAGCTCAAATCAAGGGTGATTTTGTTACGAGTTCCGAGATTGCATTCAAGATGGGAGTTCCGGATATTGTTAAAAATCGAAAGTTGGCAAACAAAATTAAGTACGTTATGGATAACAAAAAGGAATGGCACGCGACACAACGACGGATTAAGGGTGTTCCGAAACGTGGATACTCGCGAGTGAAGTCAGAGTAGTCATAGTGTAGCAAGTATAGAGACTACGCCTGGGCCCTACGGCCCCAACGTATATATTAATATGTATACTCTACTTATATATATTTATA
>OBZA01000393.1_pt1 | contig 13887 bp, 11 predicted proteins | sample 1476871 | NCBI WGS metagenome assembly OBZA01 (sample SAMEA2580227, study PRJEB22360) | human gut metagenome | biome: human gut; feature: human-associated habitat; material: faeces | place: Denmark | collected 2008/2010
ATAGCTCCTCGTAAGACATGATAGTTATTTGTTGAAAAAATAACAGAGGGTTGGTTAGAATCAGACGGCATCTTTTGCCAATCTGCCTGAATTATTGCTTTAGAAAACAACATATTTTCATAAGTGGTTGTGGATTGGTCCTCCATCAAAATTGCTTCTGCAGGAATATTTTGTGAAAGCAAATATTTTTTCATTGCGAAAGCTTCGGCCACAGGTTCGTCAGGACCTTGACCACCGCTGACTACAAATTTAGCGGTGGGATTTTTTTCATAATATTCAATTCCTTTATCTAACCGACTCTTCAAAAGTGGAGGTACTTCCTCGCTACGAATTCCCGAACCTAAAACAATGATATAATCAACCGCTTTTTTTAAAGGAATCATTTGGTACATCCATGAATACAAGACGTAAGCAGCAAATAGAAAGGTCAGCAAAAGATCCATTAACAATAGAAAAAGTAAGAACAGAAAAAGCACATAAGGTATTTGCGCTGTGCCAACTGATAATAAATATAGAAAGGCTGGTAAAGCAATTAATAAGTTCAGCCCTAAGCCCGCCGACAATTTAGCCGTGACACTTTTGCCTTCTTTCGTTTGCATCGTACGTGAGTTAAAAATAAAGTAAAGGCAAATGCCGATAAACACAGCGGGAATTAATAGATAAGCAATGGCCAAGGTAATTAGGTCGCCATTCTTAAAATGTAAATAAATTTTGTCTAATCCGATAAATAGTAAGGTGACTAATGACAATAAGGTACCGGAAGCCAGAGTGATACCGCCGAGGATACTGCGGTTATTAATTTTTAATATACCAAATCCTAGTAGGGCGATAAACAAAAAGAATAGTAGTAGTGCCATTTAATTCCTCCTAAAAATAAGTATCTAAAGTATAACATGCTTTAGGATCTGACATAAATAAACAGCGGTGCCGAAGCATAAGTTTTCCTTTCATTCTTAGAAAAGAAGTTTTTTCATGAAAAGTAAATTAGATAACAATTGTTTAGAGAAAGAAAAGCTTGATTTACTAAGCTTTTCCTTCTCTATAAAAAATATTAATAAGGACATAAAAATTAACAATTTGTATGCGCTTACATACTAAGGTAGATTTAAAGTGTAAAGAAGAAAAAATGAGGTGAGAAAATGATCACTGTTTCAATTGCAGGAGGTTCACAACCAGAGATTTTACAGTTAGTTAAAAAAGCACTAAAAGAAGCCGAGCAACCGTTGCAGTTTATTGTATTTGATACAAATGAAAATCTTGATACTGAAAATCTCTGGAAATATGTTCATTGCTCAGATGAGGCCGCGGTAGCACAGGAAGCTGTCAGTTTAGTTGCAACCGGTCAAGCACAAATTTTATTGAAAGGAATTATTCAGACCCACACATTACTAAAAGAAATGTTGAAAAGTGAGCATCAATTAAAAAATAAACCGATTCTTTCCCATGTAGCAATGGTGGAGCTGCCTGCGGGAAAAACCTTCTTGTTAACCGATTGTGCGATGAATATCGCCCCCACTCAAGCGACCCTCATTGAAATTGTTGAAAATGCTAAAGAAGTCGCCCAAAAATTGGGACTGCACCACCCGAAAATTGCTTTGTTAAGCGCAGCGGAAAATTTCAATCCTAAAATGCCTTCGTCTGTTTTAGCAAAAGAAGTCACGGCACATTTTAATAATCAACAAGAGGCTACGGTTTTTGGGCCCCTTTCGCTTGATTTAGCGACCTCTGAAGAAGCGGTTGCGCATAAACGTTACAGCGGTCCTATCATGGGGGATGCAGATATTTTAGTGGTTCCAACTATTGATGTTGGAAATTGTTTATACAAATCATTAACCTTGTTTGGGCACGCCAAGGTGGGAGGAACGATTGTTGGCACAAAAGTCCCAGTCGTTTTAACATCTAGAAGCGATTCGACAGAAAGCAAATTCCATTCATTAAGATTTGCCATGAGACAAGTTTAAAAAAAGGAGCAGAAAACAATGGAAACAGTATTGGTTATTAATCCTGGCTCGACCTCCACTAAGTTAGCGCTTTTTGCTAATCATGATTGCTTGGCGGAAGAAACGCTTAGACATAGCGTCCAAGAATTGGCACCTTTTGAAAATGTTGTCAGTCAAACACCATTTCGAAAACAAATGATCGCGGAATTTTTAGAAACACATAACATCACACAATTAGCCGCTGTCGTAGGGCGTGGTGGTTTGCTTAAGCCTATTCCTGGCGGTACGTATCTTGTCGATCAACAAATGCTAGAAGACTTGCGGACAGAACGCTTTAATACCCATGCTTCAAATTTAGGGGCGATTTTAGCTAATGAGTTTGCAGAAAAATATCACGTGCCAGCCTTTATTGTCGATCCTGTTGTTGTAGATGAGCTACAGCCATTAGCCAGGATTTCTGGATTAAAAGGCATTCAGCGGCGTAGCGTTGGTCACGCCTTAAATCAAAAAGCGGTCGCTCGAAAAATCGCTGAGGATTTAGGGAAAACATATGAGCAAAGCAATTTTATCGTTGTTCATTTAGGTGGGGGCATTAGCTTGGGGGCGCATCAAAAAGGCCGCATGGTGGATGTGGTAAATGGGCTTGATGGTGAAGGTCCTTATACGCCAGAACGCAGTGGTGCCTTACCGCTCGTTGAATTTGCGCAATGGATACTTGAACAGGAGTTAACGATTAGCCAAGTGAAAAAGCTAATTGCGGGGAATAGCGGTCTTAAATCATACCTAGGTGAAACAGATTTACGGCATATCCAAGCACAAATAGCTGCAGGTGATCAAACAGCAAATTACTATTTAAAAGGAATGTGTTACCAAATCGCAAAAAGTATTGGCGAGATGGCCGTAGTTCTTGAAGGCACAATTGATGCAATTATTTTAACAGGGGGCGCAGCCTATTCGCAAACCGTTGTTCAAGAAATTAGTCAAAAAATCACTTGGATTGCACCAATTAAGGTTTACCCAGGTGAAATGGAGATGGCTGCTTTATATGAAGGCGTCAATCGAGTATTAACAGGGGAAGAACAAGCTTTAAATTATAGTGAAGCAAAAATTGAGCAGGAGTGATCAAAATGGCGGAACAAACAGATTTACTGATTTTAGGTGGCGGAACAGGAGGCTATGTAGCAGCAATTCGAGCCGCACAAAAAGGGCTAAACGTCACAATTGTTGAAAAATACAAATTAGGTGGCACTTGTTTGCACAAAGGCTGTATCCCTACAAAAGCTTTATTAAGAAGCGCAGAGGTTTTTGATACCTTAAAACAAGCGGCTTCTTTTGGGATTGAAACAGAGGCAGCGTCCATTGATTTTTCTAAAATACAACAACGGAAAGAAGGAATTATTGAGCAGTTGCACAAAGGTGTTGAAGGCTTATGCAAAAAAAATAAAATCAAAATTTTAGCAGGCGAAGGTGCAATTTTAGGTCCCTCTATTTTTTCACCAGTCTCTGGCGCAGTGGCAGTTACGTTTAATGATCCAACACGGGAAGAAGAAATTATCGTTCCTAAAAATGTCATTATTGCGACAGGTTCTAGTCCTAAAACGTTACCTAATTTGCCGCTGGATGAAGAATTTATCTTATCTTCTGATGGGATGCTTGAATTAGAAGAGCTACCAGAATCAATTGCAATTATTGGTGGTGGCGTTATTGGTGTCGAGTGGGCTTCTTTATTAAATAGTTTAGGTGTCAACGTAACTATCATTGAATTTTTGGATCGGTTACTTATAAATGAAAGTGCAACAATTTCTAAAGAATTAAAGAAACGTTTAGAGCAACGAGGAATTAACATTTTATTAGGTAGCAAAGTCCAAGAAGCGAAAGTTACCGGACAGAAGGTTCAAGTAGAAGTTGCAGGACAAGAAAGCCTCACTGTTGACAAAGTCATGGTAGCAATTGGGCGTCAACCCAATATCAATAAGTTAGGGTTACAGAATACCTCAGTGAAATATACTGACAAAGGCATTGAAGTAAATGAATTTTATCAAACCACAGAAGGACATATTTATGCGATTGGCGATTGTATCGATACACTTCAACTAGCGCATGTGGCTATGAAAGAAGGAGAGCTAGCCGTTCAGCATCTTTTAGACGAGACAGTTGAACCTTTAAATTATACAAACGTGCCTCGAGGTGTTTATACAAATCCTGAAATAGCAAGTGTCGGCTATACTAGAGAAACTTTACCAGCAGATAAAGAAGTAGTGATTGGTACCTTTAATTTTAATGGTAATGGTAAATCACTTGTTTATGGAGAAACAGATGGCTTTATAGAAGTAATTCGTGACAAGAAGACCGATGATTTATTAGGGGTTACTATGATTGGGCCACATGTCACGGATTTAATTGCCGAAGCAAGTACTGCCATGTATTTAGATGCCGCGCCCATTGAAATTGGTGAAGCAATCCATGCGCACCCAACAATGACAGAAGTATTGCAAGAAGCAGCCTTAGATACTTATGGCTTAGCGATTCACAAATAGAGAAAGGTTGATGAAAATGAAAACGCTTAAAAAATCGGGTTTATCAAAAGAAGAATTGATTCAGGCATATCGTCAAGTACTACGAGGACGTCGTTTAGACGAACGGTTGTGGCAATTAACAAGGATTGGTAAGACCTCTTTCAATATTTCTGGTCAAGGGGCAGAAGTTGCACAAGTAGCGATGGCGATGGCTTTTAATCCTCAAAAAGATTATTTTTTACCGTATTATCGTGATATGACCGCGTGCTTGGTTTGGGGCATGACCTCCAAAGATATTTTAATGGGTTCTTTTGGAAAAGAAGCGGATCCTTCTTCCCATGGTCGTCAAATGCCGAATCATTATGGTTCAAAAGAGCATAATATTGTTTCCTTCTCTTCAACAGTAAGTACACAAATGCCATTAGCAACAGGTGTTGGTTATGCAGCGCAACTTCAAAAAGCTGATTTTGTTGCATTGACCACCACTGGGGAAGGCTCTGCCAATCAAGGAGAAGTCCAAGAAGCTATGAACTTTGCAGGCGTAAAAAAATTACCAGTCATTTTTGTTGTTGAAAATAATGAATATGCGATTTCTGTCCCAATTGAAGAACAGTATGCCAATAAACGAATGGCCGATCGCGCGAAAGCTTATGGCTTTGAAGGTGTGACCGTTGATGGTAGTGATTTTGCTGAAGTCTATCTAGCATTTAAAGAAGCAGTAAAAGCGGCTCGCGGGAAAAAAGGACCAAAATTGATTGAATTAATGGTTTCTCGCTTGACTTCTCATTCCGCTGACGATGATCAATCTGTTTATCGTTCAAAAGAAGAAATTGAAGAAATGAAAAAGAACGATGCAGTGAAGCTTTTTGAAAAACAATTATTAGAAGAGGGCTATTTAACAGACGAAGACATTGCCAAAATTGATGAAGAAATTCGTGCAGAAATCAATCAAGCAACGGATGAAGCAGAAGCAATGCCAGATCCTGTACCGACATCAATTTTAGAAGAAGTGTATGCAAAATAAGAGAAGAGGAGAAGAAATATAATGGCTGAGATGACTTATTTAGAAGCAATTAACTTAGGAATTTCTGAAGAAATGGCTCGTGATGAAAAAGTAGTTATTTTTGGGGAAGATGTCGGCGGGGACAAAGGCGGCGTATTCGGTGTAACAAAGGGCTTGGCTGCTAAATACGGTGACGAGCGTTGTTTTAATACACCGTTAACAGAAGGTTTAATTGGTGGTTTAGCTGTCGGCTTAGGTTTAATGGGCTATCGCGCAATTGGTGAATTTCAATTTGCGGATTACATTTTGCCTGCAACCAATCAATTGTTATCAGAGGCTCGGACAATGCGCTACAGAACAAAAGGCGATTGGACTGCGCCGATCGTTTATCGGACCCCTTATGGCGGCGGTGTTCGTGGTGGGCTGTATCATTCTCAGTCTACAGAAAAAGTTTTTTGTGGACAACCAGGATTAAGAGTTGTGACCCCCTCTAATCCTTATGATGCAAAAGGGATGATTAAAGCAGCGATTCGTTCCGATGATCCAGTCATTTTTTACGAACATAAGCGTTTATATCGTTTACTAAAAGATGAAGTGCCTGCAGATGATTATATCGTACCAATTGACAAAGCCAATGTCGTTAGAACGGGTAGTGATTTAACCGTGATTAGTTACGGCATGACCTTGCAATTAGCTTTAGCTGCGGCGGAAAAACTAGCCGCTGAAGGAATTGATGCCGAAATCGTCGATGTTCGCTCATTATATCCTTTAGATCGCGAAACATTAGTGGCTGCAGCTAAGAAAACGGGGAAGGTTTTACTCGTAACAGAAGACAATAAAGAAGGCAGCGTGATGAGTGAAATTGCAGCAATGATTTCAGAAGATGCTCTCTTTGATTTAGATGCACCGATTCAACGACTTGCAGGACCTGATTGTCCAAGCATGCCTTATGCATTACCTTTAGAAAGAGAATTTTTAATCAATGAAGAGCAAGTATTAGCAGCAATGAAAGAATTAGCAGAATTTTAATTGAAGCAAGGAGGAAAAAATAAATGGCCACAAAAGAAATCAAAATGCCTCATCTAGGCGAAAGTGTCACAGAGGCAGCCATTGTCCAATGGTTAGTTAAACCAGGAGATTCAGTGAAACGCTATGATCCCTTAATGGAAGTCGTTTCTGATAAAGTCACCACGGAAGTCCCATCAGATTTTGATGGTGTAGTAAAAGAATTTCTGATTTCTCTAGATACAGATGTGCCCATCGGAACAGCGGTGATGACGTTAGAGACAGAAGAAACAACCGAAAAAACAGAAGTAGCTACTTTAGCACCAGTGAAAGAAGCAAGTGCGGAACAAGCGCAAGAACATGAAACGGTTGCAACAACAAGCACTGCGACGTCCCATCAAAAAAATAATGGTCGTTATTCCCCAGCAGTCCTTAAAATTGCCCAAGAAAAAAAGATTGATTTAACACAAGTTACAGGGACAGGTCGTGATGGTCGAATTACTAGAAAAGATGTTACAAACTTTACACCAACACAGGCAAGAACACCTGAGAAAACAGTGAGTCCAGGAACTAGCCCTTCAATTTCAGAGGAGCCAGTTGCTTCGCAAAATGAAAGCGCCGCAACAGCTAGTCCAACTGAAACAAGCCCAGATAAAATTGTCTCTGCAGATCCTGTACGTAAAGCAATTGCTAAAAAAATGGTCCAAAGCGTCAACGAAATCCCTCACGCTTGGTTAATGGTGGAAGCGGATGTGACCAACTTAGTCCAACTTAGAAATTCATTAAAAGATGAATTTAAACAACAAGAAGGCCTGTCTCTAAGCTTCTTCCCATTTTTTGCCAAAGCAGTCATTCAAGCGTTAAAGAAAAATCCAAAAATCAATACATCTTGGGATGATGGCTCAATTATTTATCATAAAGATGTTAATTTATCCATAGCTGTAACGACAGACGAGCATCTTTATGTGCCAGTGATTCAACAAGCGGATAACTATTCGATTGCAGGGCTAGCCAAAGAAATCAATCGCTTGGCACAAGAAGTCCGACAAGGAACGCTAGCAAGCAAAGAAATGCAAGGAGGGACCTTTACTCTTAATAATACTGGAACACTAGGTTCCGTCCAATCGATGGGAATTATTAACCATCCACAAGCTGCGATATTACAAGTAGAGTCAATTAATAAACGCCTTGTGCCAACCGCAGATGGAGGCTTTAAAGTGGCAGATATGGTTAATTTATGTCTTTCTATTGATCATCGAATTTTAGATGGACAACAAGCAGGTAAGTTCTTGCGAGATGTTAAAGATAATTTAGCGAAATATAATGCGGATACGGATGTATATTAAAAATCGTTCCTTGCTTTAGTTAAATAAAAAGCGCCTCAAAGAAATAAGCGCTCTTCTTTGAGGCCGCTCTTTATCTAACAGAAAGTTCAATCATTCTCAAACTTGTTTAAAAAAAACAAAAATAATCAATAGGAGTGTTGAAAATGCCCACTGATAAACTGGATGCTCAATTAACCCCAAGAATATTTTTTAACAAAGTGTTAGCTGGAACAGCTTCCGGCACCATTATCGCCTTAATTCCCAATGCTGTATTAGGAGCCATTTTAAAATATTTTGCAGAATACAAAATTATCGAAATGATTATTCATGCGGCGCAAATTTTCCAACTAGCCACCCCTTTAATTATCGGTGGACTGATTGCTTTTCAATTTGGCTTAACGCCACAGAAAATGATGATTGCTGGCGGTGCAGCGTTTGCTGGCTCTGGCGTGATTAAATTTAATTCAGAAGTGAAAGGCTTTATTGGTGCAGGTACTGGTGACATCATTAATATTATGATTACCGCTTCTGTTGCAGTCTTACTTTTATTAGTCATTGATAAAAAATTCGGTTCAGTGGAAATCATTGCTTTACCGATCGTTGTTGGAGTAGGTGCAGGCTTGTTTGGCATGTTGATTTACCCATATGTGACACAGATCACGGTTGCCATTGGGAAAGTGATTAACAATTTTACTGATTTCCAGCCAATTATCATGAGTATTTTAATTGCTTGTTCATTTGCTGCACTGATTATTTCACCAATCACTACTGTGGCAATCGGTTTGGCGATTCAGTTGAATGGCTTGTCTGCAGGTGCTGCCGCAATGGGAATTGCAGCCACAACTGTTGTTCTTGTGATTAATTCTTGGAATGTCAACCAATCGGGAGTGACACTGGCTGTCTCTTTGGGCGGTATGAAAATGATGATGCCTAACTTATTTAAATACCCAATTATTTTAATTCCTTGTTTATTTACAGCGACTATTTCAGCAATTCCTGTGGTTCTATTCAACATTTCAGGAACCCCACAATCGGCTGGATTTGGCTTGGTTGGACTCGTGGGGCCACTTGCTTCATTGGATGCGGGCTTAGGGATCTTACCCTTACTCTTTTCTTGGTTTGTTGTTCCAATTGTCGCGGGTTTATTCTCAAAATTCTTATTTGAAAAAGTGTTGAAACTTTATGATAGTAAAGTCGTCTTTGCTTATCAAGGCTAGATTATCCATTAATTTTCTTTAATGATTTGGATAAAATCTCTAACATCTTCTGTCATACTAAAATCGCGGCGCAAAGCAATGCCGATGGGGAAATAGTCAAACTTATCTTTTAAAGGAATCCATTTCAGTCCCTGACTTTTTCCCACTTCATAATATTCAATCGGCAGCAAACAAATCGAATTATTTTTTTGTAAACTATAAAGAAGTACTTGTAAATCATCGTTATGCAAAATGATATTCGGCTCATAACCGAAGCTCCGAGTCCGATCTAGTAGTAGACGACCAATCATAAAATTATCACTTAACGATGAAAATCGTTGATCTTTCAAATCTTTAAAAGTTAATTTTTCATATTGGGAGAGAGGATTTGATTCTGGTACCACGACATAAACATGGTAGCCTTTGGTAGTCGTTTCTAAAGGTTCAATATGAATAATTTCAGGTAAGGTATTTGGGAAAGAAATTAGTCCCATATCAATTTCTTTATTTGCTAACATCGTTTGTAATTTTGGCGAGCCATCTTGCTGTAATATTAAATTCACATGTGGATGGGTTGTTAAAAATCGTGAAATTTCTTTCATAAATTGTACAGCAAATAAAGTAGTTAAGCCTAAACGCAATTGCTTTTTAACTGGTTTCTGGTTCATTTCATGAATATCTGTTATCAATTGATCGAATTGAAAAACAACTTCTTGACCATGTTCATATAAATAAACACCAGTATCAGTCAATTGAAACGGTTGATCAGAATGATCAAACAACGCTGTGCCTAACTCAGATTCCATTTTTTTCAATGCTAAAGAAAGTGTTGGTTGGGTGACAAATAAATTGCGAGCGGCCGCCGATAAACTGCGGGTATTAACAATTTCAATGAAGTACTTTAAAAGCTGAATATTCATCAGAAACTCCCTTTCTTGTGTAAGTAATTTAATATTATTTCTAATAAATTTTTTCTATAAAACCAATAACATTTTTAATCTGTCTTTATTATTTTGATATTTTTCATTTTAATTCTATTTTTAACAAGTTGTAAGACATAAATTAAAAATTTATTTCATACTAAGACAACAAAAAATTGTTACTAAATAGACTAATAAACTGAAAGTAATTTCATGGTTAAATTAGCTGAAGATTATTTGGTATTTAAAATTAAACTATAAATATTTAGATTCGCAGTAAATAGCTAAGGATAGATCTGCAAACATAGAAACATTTAATTAAAACGACTGTTATCGAAGGAGTAGATATAAGATTTTACAAATCTAAATTTCTTGAGTAATGATATATACAATTATTAGATTGAAATTTTTGTCCCGATCAAACTTTCCTTATAAATCCCATTGTATTCAGCTTTTAAAATAAAAAACGATAGAAAATTTTCATGTGTATGGTATACTAAAAGTGTTAGGAAAGGGTGAATAAAATGAAACTAAGAATGATTAAGTGTGTCAGTACAGTTCTTTTAATTATGTCTGGAAATTTATTTTCTACGAAAGTTTTTGCTTCAGAAACAGCTAATTCAGATATTGCAACTTCAGAAACAGCTAATTCAGATATTGCAACTTCAGAAACGGCTAATTCAGATACTGCAACTTCAGAAACGGCTAATTCAGATACTGCAACTTCAGAAACAGTTAATTCAGATACTGTAACCTTTAATGAAACAAATCAGAAATCATATGCCGAAAAAAATTATGACAGCTTACAAATGAACTCAAAACCTGTCGATGAAAATAATGTTACAAAAGACAAAGATAAAGATGGCAAACTAACATATATTACAGAAATAAACGGATACGTTCCTAAAACAACTGAAGTCATAGAAGAAGGTATTTCAACTGGTAATGGTAAATGCGTAGGGGATAAAATAACAAAAACCTATAATGATGAAGTTGATTTGAATGCAAAAAGTATTATGGATACTAATTTAGATGATTATTCCAATAATGGGTATCTTGAAAAAGTAAAAAATCCTAATAATCATCCTATAGGCAACAATTCTAGTAATAACGAAAGTCTATATGGACCAGGAAATTTAGAAGTACAGCATTGGCAAACAGGTTCTAATGAATCTACTAAAACCCAAAATTGGAGAATACTATTTGCAACTGATTATGCTATTAACAATGCTCGATTAACGGTTACACTCCCTTATAATCAGGTTACAACAACCGATGTAACTGATTGGGTGATTAATCGGTACTATCCAGCAGTAACAAATAATAATAATCTATATACTAATTCTTTAGTTCCGTTAGATATTTCGTTTGAAGGCAATATAGCTATCATTAATTTTGGCAATATAGTAGGATATAGTGCTTTTGGTATGATTTTTAGCAAAACATTTGATATTCCTCAGGACTTTAGTAATGATTTAAAAGTAACTACAGCTAGAGTAACAGGAACTTGGAAGTCAGATGAATTAACAGCTAGTTCAAAATATGTAAAATCCTCTAAAACTGAGCCATTAATAACTTGGACAAACGAAGTATGTCCAATTCCAATTAATCCAAACGTTCCGGATACTCCAGATATGCCAGATACTCCAGATACTCCAGATACTCCAGATACTCCGGATACTCCGGATATGCCAGATACTCCAGATACTCCAGATACTCCGGATACTCCGGATATGCCAGATACTCCAGATACTCCAGATACTCCGGATACTCCGGATATGCCAGATACTCCAGATACTCCGGATATTTCAGATATGCCAGATACTCCAGATATAACAGGAACTCAAAATAAAGTAACTTCTTTAAATAATAAAATAACTAGTAATTCAGTAGATAAAAATACTATAAAAACAGCTAATTCTAATAATATTGGCGCTCTACCAAAAACAGGAGAAACAGCAACTACAAATATTATGTTGTCCGTTTTAGGTGTATTAACAGTATTGGGATCAGTAATTATTTTAAAAAAGAGAATCTAACTAAATAATAAAAGCGTGGCTGTTGGTAAAACATACAACCATGCTTTTTTATTAAAAATTTGTGGTAAAGAGCCTCACTTTTTAGAAAATCTGATCGTGCGAAGAGATTTCATGTGTACCTAAATAACACAACATAAAAAATTGAAAGGGGAATGTCTTTATGAAAATTAATCGTATTGAAGCATTTACAGATGCTGTTGTTGCAATAATTATGACTATAATGGTACTAGAAATAAAAGTTCCTGAAATTGATAGTCTTAAAGGAATATTGAAAGAAATTCCTTACTTCATATCTTTTGTAATAAGTTTTTTATACATTTGTACAGCTTGGTACAATCATCATTACATTTTAGCTAAATCAAAATGGTTTTCTAAACGAGCATTTTGGGCTAATAATTTTTGGTTACTCTGTATGGCTTTGATTCCTGTGGCTACTGCTTGGGTAAGCAAATTCCCTGAGTCGGTAACACCAGAATATTTTTATTTTAGTTGTTATGTTTTGTGGGCCGTTGCCTACTATTTATTGAATGTTACAGTTACTAGCGATAATAATAAACAAGCAAAACCAAATAAATCAACTACAAATACAAGATTTATAAATAAACACGCTTACATTGACATCTCATTGTTAGTAATTGGACTAATAGGGATTAAATATTATCCTCTATTAGGTTTAATTTTACCAGCATGTCAAATTGTAACGTGGATCATATTTACACCTAAAGATTCAGATAAATTTACTCTACTAAATTAAAAAAAATGACTTAACAAACTCTTTTTAAAGAGCTGTTAGGTCATTTTATATATATTTCATCGCGGACTAGTCAAAGAGTATCAGCAGAATATTTTTATACTACAAATTAGACCAATTATAAAGGTTAAACTTAGAATATATTTGACTTATCGTATTTCTAGCCAAAAAAGCAATTCTTACTGCACTTGCAGAAAAGACAAATTATAAAGCTAACCAACAAAACAGTACCGTCAAAATTAAGATAATAAATATTGAAATCACTAAAACGGCATCTTTTATTACAAAATTAAAATAGCCAAAATTCGTTTAACTCTCCACTTTTTTTTAATTATTGAAAGCACATAATCAAAAATCTCTTATACTTTTTCAATCGTTTTGAGCTACTTCATTAGTTTTTCCATCAATTACGATATAGTTGCCTTGATACAATTTGTATTCTTTTTTGCAGCTATCACATTTAAAATGATTATACTTTCCTAGTTCTCTTTTAGCTAATTGTCCGCAGTCACAATCAACAAAAGTAACTATATTACTTTTGTTCCATGTACTGATTTCGATTCCCCAATGATCATATGTTTTTCGAACTATCATTTGTTATCCTCCTTATAACTATATTCTTTAATCATTTCCTTGAATTCTCGTTTTGTCTTAGGGTTCGTTCGTATAACTTCTTCAGCTAATTCTAAAAATACCTGCTCAACTTTTTCTGTCATGCTCTCAAAAATAATCAACGGGTTCTCTTCTTTCTTTACTCGATTCTTATATCTTTGGAAGTTTGCTGAATAAAGTCGTCCATTTGACATTATCTCAATCCCATAACCTGTTACTAAAGGATTTTTCAACAACTGAATAATTTTCTCTCTATTTTCCATTATAACTACTCCTGAATTATTTCTCACTAAGTAACTGTTCTTCCTTTGCTTGTTTCTTAATTCGTTTGAGAGTAGATAAAGAAATCCCTGTTTTCCTTTCCACTTCTCGCATGCTGTTTGTTTCCATTAGCTCTAGTGCATGTTTATATTTATCATTTAGAACTCTTTTCGGACGTCCTTCTCGATAATTTTTATTATTCGCTCTATGCCATTGCTTTCCTTCTTGAGTACGTGTCACGATCAAATCTCGTTCAAATTGCGCAAAGCTTCCTAACATATTCATCATTAGCGTTTGCATAGAATCACTTTTATTTGGC
>OBZA01000394.1_pt1 | contig 13878 bp, 9 predicted proteins | sample 1476871 | NCBI WGS metagenome assembly OBZA01 (sample SAMEA2580227, study PRJEB22360) | human gut metagenome | biome: human gut; feature: human-associated habitat; material: faeces | place: Denmark | collected 2008/2010
AAATTCGGTTTCTCGTCCCATTTGCTTATACAGAGGCTAGTTATGTCACAGCCTCTTTTTATCAAATTGTATCTGATTGTATCGTATTTGATTTTTGCTAACCACCGCAAGAATCAGCGTTTATTGCCAATTGGCACTGATAGGAACTGTTGAATTTCAATAAATCCTATTCCCATTCAATTGTCGAAGGTGGCTTACTCGTAACATCGTACACGATGCGGTTAACGTGATCGACTTCATTGACGATCCGCACTGAGATCTTTTGTAAGACATCCCATGGAATACGTGCAAAGTCGGCGGTCATACCGTCGATTGATGTTACGGCCCGAATACCAACAGTGTAATCGTAGGTCCGGCCGTCACCCATGACACCGACTGACTTGATACCTGGTAATACGGTGAAGTATTGCCAGATTTCACGGTCCAAGCCGGCTTTTTTGATTTCATCACGTAAGATAAAGTCACTATCGCGCACGATTTCTAACTTATCTTCCGTAATCTCACCAATAACCCGAATTCCGAGACCAGGGCCGGGGAATGGTTGACGCCAAACAAGGTCAGACGGCATCCCTAGCTTTTCACCGAGTTCCCGTGCTTCGTCCTTAAATAACGTCCGTAGCGGTTCAATCAACTTGAACTGCATGTCTTCTGGCAAACCACCAACATTATGATGTGACTTGATTGTTTGGGCCGTTGAAGTCCCACTTTCAATCACATCGGTGTAGAGGGTCCCCTGTGCGAGGAATTCCATCCCGTTTAACTTCGTGGCTTCTTCATCAAACACTTGGATAAATTCGTTACCAATAATCTTACGTTTCCGTTCAGGATCACTGACACCAGCCAACTTGCTTAAGAAGCGGTCCTTAGCATCAACTTTGATGATGTTCAAGCCGAACTTACCTTCTAGGCTCGCCATAACTTGATCAGCTTCGCCCTTCCGTAACAAACCATGGTCAACGAAAATACTGGTTAATTGCGTGCCAATGGCCTTGTGCAATAACACACCGACGACACTGGAATCAACCCCACCGGAAAGTCCCAGTAAGACCTTTTTGTCGCCAACTTCAGCGCGGATCTTTTCAATCTGCATATCAATGAAATCATCCATTGACCAGTTAGCTTCAGCTTGGCAAACGTCAAATGCAAAGTGCCGTAGAATATCATTACCGTAGTCCGTATTCCGAACTTCAGCATGGAATTGAATCCCATATAACTTCCGGTCAACATCTTGAATTGCCGCAATCGGGCAGTTCTTAGAAGTGGCCACCACGTCAAAACCATCAGGTGCCTGAGTAACCAAGTCACCATGACTCATCCACACTGACTGCTCAGCTGGCATGTTCTTAAATAGGGTCGCCGAGTCACTCGTCACGTCAATGTTCGCCTTGCCGTATTCACGGTTATCAGCTGATTCGACCTTCCCGCCCGCAAGCGTGTAGGTCATCAGTTGCATGCCGTAACAAATCCCCAAGATTGGTAAGCCCAACTTGAAAATCTCCGGGTCAACCCGAAAGGCGCCATCATCGTAAACACTGTTGGGGCCACCAGAAAAGATAATACCTTTCGGGTGACGGGCCTTGATTTCTTCAGCGGTGATCGTGTTCGGAAGTAGTTCCGAATAAACGCCGAAATCACGAATGCGCCGGGTAATCAATTGATTATACTGACTACCGAAATCCAATACCAAAATGGAATCGAAAGACGCGGTATCCGTTTTTGCCAAGTTGTTCACTCCTTTGGATTAATTAATGCTCAATAGGTCTATCATACTGATTTCTAAACGTTCGGTCAACCAGTATGAGAAATTTCTTAGGTGCTAATATTTGCGGAAATACACGGCATCAATCACATGATGCGCAACTTTGTGCAAAATTAAATCCGCACGATTACGGGTTGGCAAGATATAATCATTCAAGTTTTTCAAGTTAACCTCTTCCCAAACACGCTCGGCCATCGCCATTGCGTCCTTCGGATCACCGATCGCCCAAGGATAGAAATAATTCGTCGGATCCTGGAAAGCCGTTTTCATCAGGGCCTTGAAGCGTTCTAAGTACCAATCTTCAATTAAATCGGCATCCGCATCCACATACACTGAGAAGTCCGTAAAATCACTAATGTAGATCGCCTGATTGCTTGGCAATTGCAACACGTTGATTCCTTCAATAATCAAAATATCAGGATGCGTGATCACGTCAAAACGGTTTGGCACAATATCATAAGTCTGATGAGAGTATACCGGGGCCTTCGCTAACGGCTTTCCGCTCTTCACATCGTTCAAGAATTGGATCAGCCGCGTCATATCATAGCTTTCCGGAAACCCTTTGCGTTCCATCAATTGCATCTTTTTGAGCTCGGCATTCGGGTATAAGAAACCATCCGTCGTAATCAATTGCGTCCGCCGGTCTGGATATAAATATTTAAATAGAATCTCTAATAACCGTGCTGTGGTGGTCTTGCCAACTGCCACACTTCCAGACACTCCAATAATAAAGGGTGATTGGCGGTTCTGACGGTGTAAAAAAACGGACTCCGTTTCCCGCCATGACAAGTAGTGTTCATACTTGGCCTGCAACAAATGCGCAAACGGCATATAAATATCACGGACATCGTCGAGACTAATCCGGTCATTAAACGCCTCAATTTCGTGCAAATTGGCTGCGGTCAATGGTACTTGATGCTGATTGTTACGATAAAATTGCTTCCACTGTTCACGTGAGAAGCGATAATAGTTCATCTGATCTTCCATGATTTCTGTCTGCCACCATTACTAAATTAATGGGTTGATTATAACATGAAACCCTTATCAAACGCTGATTAAAATTCAAATTAACCGGATTCCTAATTGGTAGCCAATAACCATTAATAGCTCGATACTAGTTAACGCTGACCTAGTACCGAGCTATGCTACTGTATCTTATTCGATTTTCAGTTGTGCCGCGACCTCACGAGCCTGACCAAACAACGTCGTAATAATTTCCTTGACTGGCCGAATTGTCGTCATCATCCCTGCCACTTCACCGGCCATAGGCGTACCATGTTCCATATCGCCATCTTCAACGGCTTTCGCAAATGAACCGTCCGCTAACGCGTGTAATTCCGCTACCGGCGCGTTAGTTTGCTCCAATTGCAAGTATTGTGCCAACATCGGGTTAACTAGCGCCCGTACCGGATCGCGCTGGCTGCGGCCAGTCACGATTGTATCCGTGTCACTGGCAGCCAATACCCGTTGCTTATAACTAGCTGGAACTGGGCACTCCTCAGCTGTCAGAAAGATCGTACCGCACTGCACACCCTGGGCGCCCAGCGCAAACATCGCCGCAATCGAGCGGCCATCACCGACACCGCCAGCACCAATCACCGGAATATCAACAGCGTCCACGACTTGAGGTAATAATGCCATCGTTGACGTTTGACCGATATGTCCGCCTGATTCTTGACCTTCAGCAACCACCGCATCCGCACCGGCCGCCACCATCTTATGGGCATGGTGAACCGAAGCAATCACTGGAATCACTTTAATACCGGCCGCGTGTAGCGGCGGAATATATGAAGTCGGGTTACCCGCACCAGTCGTCACGACCTTGACCCCCTCATCAATGATGACTTGGGCCAGTTCTGGACAGTTCTTCATCTGTAACATTAAATTGACACCAAACGGCTTATCCGTCAGCTTGCGGGTCGCTTGGATCTCTGCTCGCAACTGTTCGGCAGATAACCCCGCTGAACCTAAAACACCGAGTCCCCCAGCTTCCGAAACCGCCCCGACTAATTCATGGGTCGCAATTCGCATCATGGCACCAGAAAAAATGGGATATTGAATACCTAACATTTCAGTGATTGACATCGTCGTTTCCTCCTCAGGTCACTAACAACCGTTCTAACTAGTTGTTAGTATTTTCACGATATTATGTGCCTAGTCAGTATTAAGGTCATTGTCTCTCACCGACTACTGCACTTGATGAGTTAATTTTAACGCTTATTCCATCGTTATGATAGCGTTTTCTTAGTTATTCCGACACAAGTCCCCAACTGTTCCACTACTGATCATCCTGACGCACCTTAAGATTTCCTTCACAAGTAAAACTAAAAAAAGTACCACTCCAGGTGAATGGAGCGGTACTCACTGTCTTAAACTGACTTAAACTTTTGCTTCATTTAATGTATACAAGGCGTGGTTCACCCGCGCTAGTAACGGTGACAAGCTCCCCACCGCGACTAGCGTTAGCTCGTGCATGGCCCGTGAACAGATTGTATATAATAGTTGCCGTTCATCTTCACGTTGGTAATTTTCCTGATTAGCGTTCCACACGATGACCGCGTCAAACTCCAACCCTTTTGCTAAGAAAGACGGGACTACAATGACACCAGGAGCCAAGCGTTGATTTTCAGTTTGAATCAACGTGACCTGCTCACCACGAGCTTTCAGGGCCTTCGTGAGCGCCTCGCATTCTGCTAAGGATTTCCCGATAATTGCCGTCGTATCACGTTCAGAATCGTTCATCGCTAGCTGATCAACGACTTGATCAACCCCTGCTTCAAAGTTAGGCGTCACAACGACATTTGGCAAGTCGCCCTGACGATCAAAAGCCGTGACGGCTTCACCATTGACTAAAATTTCCTTGGTGAAATCAGTAATCTGTTGCGTTGACCGGTACGATTTAGTCAATTGCACGACCCGCGTCTTTTCAGGGTCAAATAATGTGGCCAATTCATTGATCAGCGAATGGCTGTTTTCCTTGGTAAAAATCGCCTGGTTCAAGTCACCGAGCATTGTGAAGCGGGCTTGAGGGAAGCTAAACTTCAGGAACGCTAGCTGAAAGGCGTTGTAATCTTGAATCTCATCCAAGAAGACAAACCGGATGTCACGCTGCCCGTGCTTTCCGGTCATTAAGTCATGCAGGTACATGTAAGCTGAGACCGTTGTTAACGAGATATGACGTTCCTTAATCTCGGCTAGTTTCCGTTCAACCGTAGCATCCCAGTCAGCAGCTGAGATACCGTGATCAGCCAACTTGATGATCTTCGGTACTTCGCGTAAGAAATGCGCGTACTGCATGTTGATGCTCAAGAAACGGTTACGCACGATTTGCGTCCGGGCTTTTCCTAAGCGTTGCATCACAATTTTACGTGCTAAGAATTTAAACTCTTTATCGCCATTCTTAAATTCCCGCGGCTGATTGCCATATAATTGATTGATCTCTTCGCGTGATAAGTCTTGAACCGCTTCTTCGACCCACTTGGAACGCATCTCCGATTCAACCTTGCGATTCAAAATCTTGATTAATTCTTCCTTAGTTGCTGATAACCGGTTCGCTAAGTGGTAGTTTTCGTTGAAAGAGTAGTAAATCGATTTAATCTTTTCCCGGGAAATAATCACTTCATCGTTCAACGTAATGTTACGGAAACGCATGTCCGCTTGTTCCAAATGTCGGCCATACGTGGTAACCGCGTTGAAGAATGCAAGGCTACCTTCCAACTTCGTAACCTTTGCCATCTGCGGTGTATTTTCAGTTTCAAACCGCTGCTGTAAAGTTTCAACTTGCATGTGTGGTAACCGGTACGATGCGTATTGGAAATAAGTCATCTGAACCATGTTTTGTTCACCCAGTTCGGGCAATACTTGGTTAATATAATCATTAAAGAGTTGATTTGGTGAGAACAAGATGACTTGTCCGGCCGTCAAATTACCCCGGTAACGATACAACAAGTATGCGACCCGTTGTAAAACGGACGAGGTCTTCCCGGAACCGGCCGCCCCCTGCACAAACAGGAGGTCAGAACTCGTATCCCGAATAATGGTATTTTGTTCCTTTTGAATCGTCGTCACGATACTCTTCATCTTCACATCGGACTTTTCATCCAACACTTCTAGTAGCATCGAGTCACCAACGGCTTCATCAGTATCGTAGACTGTCACGATCTGGCCATTCTCAACCATCAACTGCCGCTTCAACTTCACATTAACGGTCTGTTCACCATCCGGAGTCTGGTACGTCACGTGCCCTAACCCACCGTCATAATAAATACTGGAAATAGGCGCTCGCCAGTCGTAGATCAAAAAGTGATCTGGCGTGTCAGAAAATGAACTGAGTCCGATATAAATCGTCTCAGGCTTAGGCTCGCCAGTCTCATGAAAATCGATCCGCGCAAAATAAGCATTCTTTTCCAACTTTTTTAACGTCGATAATTGCTTAGTCGCGTGCTTCCAACTATTCTGCCGCTCATCCATCATCTGTTGTTGCTGCCGCACGGATAATCCGGTCTCCATCATGCCTTCGTAACTATCCGTTTTTATATTGATGTTATTCAGCAAGTCACGTTTAATATCGGCCTGATCTTTTTCCGAGCGCGTAATGGTTTGGCTTTGTTGCTCTTCAGCCACCTTAATTTTCGCAACCACATGATCTAAGTGTTCCTGTTCTGCAGCTTTAATTGACTTAGCCATTGAACGCCCTCCATTCCTAAATATCGAACAATAATTTTATCACTATCGGCGCCCCGACTCAATTAATAACCCATGGCAGACGCCAGTTTTTGATTTTTTATGTAAATTTGTTTGAACATTGGTCTATCAAAGTTACGATTGTGTTAAACTGAAAGAAATGTAATCGGTTACATCTGTTTTTCAACCCGCAGACGCTTATAATAAATGCAACTTAAATTGGAGGTGGCGCCGTTGGTCAATTTAATAACCATTTTAACCCACTTAGAACAAAGTATCGTCCCACTATTAACCACACTTGATAGTTGGTCTTACATCTTATTATTCGCCGTTATCTTTCTTGAAACGGGCATGGTCGTTTTCCCATTTCTTCCCGGCGAATCATTGATCTTTCTCGCCAGCACGATGGCTGCAACTCACAGCGACGCCCTCAGTATTCAGATTCTGGTGCCAGTATTCTTTGTGGCTGCTGTAATTGGCGACACTGTCAATTTCGAAATTGGCCGCCACCTGATTCGCTTACCGTGGTTGCAACGCCACCTCCCCCAATCCAAGCAACAACGCGCACAACAATTTTTTGCTAAGTATGGCGCGAAAGCTGTCATGTTTGGCCGCTTTGTTCCACTCGTGCGGACCTTTGTCCCGCTGAGTGCCGGGGCCGCTAAAATGCCACAACCGACCTTCGCTATCTGGAACTTAGTTGGCGTTGGTATCTGGGTCAGTGTCGGCTGTTCACTCGGTTACTTCTTTGGCTCGATCAGTTTCGTACAAAGCCACCTCTCGCTCTGTTTTCTAGGAATTACGGCCGCCGCGCTCATTCCAGCCACAGTGGTTGCGCTGATTAAGACCTGGCGACAACAGCGGATTTCTTATAAATAGAATTAGTAAAAAAAGGCCGCAAATTAAATTGCGCCCTTTTTTTATTAGGCTCATTGAACGACTATACTATTTTCATCTAAAAAAATTGCTGGAATTTGATTCTTATAGCTTAGTAATTCTTGATACCAGAAATAACTGTCCTTTAAATATCGATTATATGAGCCATCACCATTATCATCTAAGTCAACATAGATTAAACCATACCGCTTTGACATTTGGTTTGACGACGCAGATATCATATCGGTGGTTCCCCACATACAGTACCCCATTAAGTCCACACCATCATTCGCAATGGCTATTAACATCTGCCGAATGTGCTGGCGCAAGTAACTGATTCGATATATGTCATGAACACGAAGATCACTGCTCAACTCATCCACAGCACCTAGGCCATTTTCGACAATGAATAACGGCTTTTGGTAGCGATCGAACAAATCGATTAAAGATAGTCTCAATCCAACTGGATCAATCTGCCACCCCCACTCACTCTCAGGCAAGTACCGATTATAAACGCCAACGGTTCGATTAGCCTTGGTCACCCGCAGGCCTTCCACATTACTAGCCGTGCAAATTGAGGAGTAGTAACTAAAGGCCACAAAATCGGCCGTATTCTCACGTAGTACTTCCTGATCACCCTCCTGAAATTCAATCGTAATATGTGCTTTTTTCAGCTTAGTTAACAAGAATTCAGGGTATTCTCCACGCACTTGAATATCGCTAAATGCATACACCTCACGCATCGTTTGCGTTGCTGCAAGCACATTATTGGGATCACTATTATATGGATAAACCATCGTTCTAGTAATCATGCTACCAACTTGCATCTGTGGATAGTGACGATGACAATACTTGACAACCTGTGCCGCTGCCACAAACTGATGATGCATTGCTTGATAAATAACCGTTTTAAAATCATGACTAGCAAAACGATCTGCGACTAATCCAGCTGATGAGAATGGGTGCCTAATAATACTGTCAATTTCATTAATCGGAATCCAGTACTTGACATAATCATGTAAATAATCAATGACGGTTCGCGCATAACGCCCAAAAAAGTCTGCCACTCGTCGATCATACCAAGCATCATAATTTAGCACTAAGTTTAACGGCATTTCGTAGTGGGATAGCGTCACCACTGGTGTAATTTGGTACTTTGCCAATTCTTTAACTAGTGACAGGTAGAAGTCTAACCCCGCTTGATTAGGACACTTATCGTCACCATTTGGAAAAATACGGGCCCAACTTATCGAGAATCGATAGGTATTGATTCCTGTATCTGCCAACTGTTTAATATCTTCTCGATAATGATGATAAAAATCCACACCATGCCGTTTTGCCCAACCTTTAGTCGATTCATCATTTAAGGCGTTTTCAATTTCAGCACTATCCATTTGGTTCACCGCTTGATAGTCACTACTATCAATTTGCGGCCGATAACGCAGGCAATCTGCAATAGACATGCCTTTACCGTCCTCGTTCCATGCGCCTTCTACTTGATTAGCAGCAGTTGCTACGCCCCACATAAAGTTAGGACTCGTTTTGTAAACATCCATCAATCCTACCTCACTTACGCTAACATTAATAAATTATTATCTGCGGTTACAGATTCGTTCGATTCTGGTACTGGTAGGACCTCTAAAAAGTCCTTTGTATTTAACACAATAATCATAACCGTTGGATCATATCCAGCCTGTTTTATCTTGTCTAAATCAAACCGTAATAACTCTTGACCTGCGTGAAAGCGCTCACCCTTTTTTACTAATGTTTCAAAATATTGACCTTTTAATTCAACAGTATCAATTCCCACATGAATCAACAAATCAGCATCATTATCTAAATGAAGGCCAATCGCATGGCTGGTATCAAAGACAGCTGATGCAACACCATCCGTGGGGGCAATCACGACACCCTCAGTTGGGATGACAGCAATCCCTTTGCCCATAACGCCACTTGCAAACGTTTCATCATTAACTTCATTCAACATCCGAGCTTCCCCAACAACGGGGCTATTAATCGAATGTTTAGTCGTCACCACTTTGTTCGCCTGCGCCTGCTTTTGTTTCATAACTTCCTCGCTGACAGGATCTTCGAAGCCAATCAACCAAGTTGCGATAAATGTTGCCACACTAGCAATAACAATGGTAGCGACTGCCAATACGACGTAGTTTTCTGTCTTAGATACCCACATTGGTAAGCTGAGTAGTCCAGGAGTGACATAAATAAATGCTTTCATTTTCATAAATCCGGCAAACAAACCGGCAACTGCCCCACCAATCATGGCACCGTACATCGGCTTCTTTAACTTCAGATTCACACCAAACATGGCTGGTTCGGTAATACCACCAAGATATGCTGTCACAGTGGATGAAAGTGCTAAGGCTCTCAACTGCTTATTTTTGGTTTTCAAACCGACTGCTAATGATGCGGCAGCTTGTGACATGTTCGAACACAAAGCCACAACCCGAATTATTGGATCAAATCCCTGTGTCGCAACTAATTGGATACTAATTGGACTGAGCGCTTTATGAATACCAATAGAAACTAACCATGGATATGCGGCAGCAAGTAGCGGAATTGCGATAAAGCCGGCGTTATCATACAAGAACATGCTTATACTTGCAATTCCCATTGAAATCAAATTGGCAATTGGTCCAAGAACAATAAAAGTCAGTGGTGCAGTAATCAACATGATAAGCATCGGCTCTGCAAAGACTTTAATCATGCCTGGCGTAATCTTCTTTACAAACTTTTCAATATAAGACATTAACCATACGGATAAAATAGCTGTAATCAAGGTTGAAGAATAAGAAACCAATTGGATAGGAACACCTATGAAACTAACAGGCTTCCCAGCCGCTACCATTGCAACCCAATTTGGATTAACAGTGACCAATCCCATAAATGCCCCTAGAAATTGGTTTGTCTTAAAAATCTTAGCAGCGGAAAATCCAATAAATGCTGGCATAAAGAAATAGCCAGTATCAAAAATCAAATTTAACATCTGATAAGTTTGACTTTTTTCAGTTAATAATCCAGACAGTGTCAGAATGAGCAACAATACTTTCCCCATCCCAGCACCAGCAAGCAATGGAATCGCAGGTGCAATTGAGCCAGTAATCGTACTAATTATTTTGTCGAAAATACTCCGCTTATCCTTAGACTGATTATGATCTACATTTTCATCCAGCTGTAACATATCAGAAAGTTCATTATAAACATCCTCAACATTATTTCCGATAACTAATTGGTACTGTCCCGCTTTTTTGACAACTTGTAAAATTCCTGGAATCGACCGTACCAAATCATCATCTGCCTTGGCCTCATCCTTCAGCACGAATCTCAGCCTTGTTGCACAGTGTACAACTGACTCAATATTACTTTTACCCCCGACACCATTAATAATCTGGTCGTTCATTTCTTTATATGTCATTATTCTGCCCCCTAATTTGCATCCGCAATTCTTGCGATATGAATCGTCATGTACAGTAAATCTTCATTGTTAAGCGTATAGTGATAGGTCTTCTGAACAAAGTCTTTCACTTTTAATGCACATTCATAAGCCGCTACCTTTTTCCCCTTGATGATTGCCAGCATTTCATCACTCAGGTCACCAATCGTGTGCTTTTTATCATTTTCCATCATGTATTGCCAAAAGAATTTTAAATGCGTAACGAAGCGATTATAATCGAGCGAATCGCGATCAATTTCAACTGATAATTGATAGGTCACAATACTTGTAATCTTCTTAATGAAATTAATAATTTCATGAAATTCATCCAATTGCTCACCTAATTCGCCGCTAATGATATGAATCGCAATGAATCCAGCTTCATCATCCGGTAGGGTAACATCACAGGTACCGTTGATTAGTTGAATCGCCCATTGTCCAATCTGATATTCTTTTGGATAATAACTGCGAATTTCCCATAAGAATTGATTAGTCAACATTAAACCAGATTTAATTCGATCAACACTAGACGAAATATGATCAGTTAGCGCAATATACACACTATCTGTCAGCTCGATATTTTCATCAGACTCTGCTTTATCAACAATCTGTTTAGCGATTTGAAAATACTGGATTGGAATTTCGTTAACCATGTCCAAAATCAGCTTCCGATCACCTCGACTAATGGGGGTAAACATTTTGTATACCTTACTTTCGTCAACGGTATCATTGAAATGTTTTCCATATGCGATTGCTTTTCCAATAACAATCATTTCTTGATGATCATCATTATGGGTTATAAACGCATTATTATTAAGCACCTTTTTGATTCGCATCATTCTCATCTCCATTCAACTTGAAAATTCCCATAAAAAAAGCCCACTTAGCCTGTCGACTAAGCGGGTTTTGTGTAGCTCCTGAACACTGCTATTACAATCCCAGTTAATTACTATTAATGTATAAATCAATGATAGCGTTTTCTCAGCCGTGTGTCAACTGCCGTTCAACTTAAATATTATCGTTCTAATTTCTTGAAAGGCATGTCTTTCCTTTTCAAAACCACTCAAAAAGTGTATCCTTTCAATGACTTATTCGAGTGGAGGGATTCTATGCAACCAATTCAATTAACTGCCTATCAATCTGACTGGCAAAAGCAAGCAATCGAGTATCAAACCTTGTTACGCCAGCAATTACAGGCGAATCTATTAAAAAGTAGTCACGTGGGTAGTACGGCCATGCCCCAATTATTAGCGCGTCCAACAATTGACTTGGCGTTGCTTGTTAAAGATCAGGCGGCTGCCGTAGCTACGTTACACGCACGACCGGTCGCTGGAACAACGCATACTTACGCAACGCAATTAGCTGCTAACGACATCCACGTGATCATTACAACTGATGAACAGCATTATCAGCAATTGCTCACTTTCCGGGATTATCTCAATGCGCACCGGACAGACGGCCGCAAGTATACTGCCATTCGCGAAAAAGGTGTGCGCAATGGACAAGCCGATCTCGCAGCCTACCTACAAACGAAAGCAGCATTCATGGCAAGCATCAATGACAAGGCCCAAGACTGGTTAGCCACTAAGGATCAGCATGAACACCACGACCGGACCGTCCGTGCAGAACTCGTCAACATGTGCCTTATCACCAATCCAGCGACCGGCGATGTCCTGGTTGAAAATAAGATTGACGCACAGTGGTCGGGGTTAACTTTTCCTGGCGGCCATGTTGATCGCGGTGAATCACAAGTAACCGCGATGAAGCGTGAAGTATTAGAAGAAACCGGCTTGCACGTCGATCAATTAAAATTAGTTGGCACCGTAACGTGGGTCGAAAATGCGGACGGCGACGTGTCGCTTGGTACCTTATACACCACTAGTCACTATCACGGTGATTTGCTAGCCGGCTCATACGAGGGGGCCATTAGTTGGCAACCATTGAGCCAACTGACGCCTGACAAATTAGCCCCTGGTGTCGACCAAATCCTGAAAGTTTTCACCGATGCACATGCTAGCGAAGCTTTCTGGGGCTTTGATGATGATCAGCTCCGTGTGTACTAAAACGAATCGAGGTATTTATTCATGGATCAAGTTTCCTTAGTCATTATTTTATTAGCCGCATTATTAATTCCGCTTATCATGGCTAAATTCAAAATCAACAGTTTGCCAACGGCCGTCATGGAAATCATTGTCGGTATCGTAATTGGCCCCAGCGTGTTTAACTTTGTGAACACCTCTGACCTTATCTCACAACTCTCAACGATTGGCGTCATCGTCCTGCTGTTCTTAAGTGGACTTGAAATTGACTTTAGCCTATTTAAGAAGCGGCGCACGGCGTTAACACCTTTAGAACAAAAAAACGCGGTCAACACACCGAAATATTCGCCAGTTCGACTTTCGGTGTACGCCTACAGCACAATTATTGTTCTATCGCTGTTACTCGCCGCTGCTTTTAAAGTCAGCGGCCTCTTCAGTGATTTCTGGCTTGCCGCGATTTTATTTGGCACGATTTCACTTGGTATTGTAATTGCAGCTTTAAAAGAACAGGAATTGCTTAGTAAGGCTTTCGGACAAACGATTCTGCTCATCTCGGTCTTTGGTGAACTTGTACCGATGATGGGACTGACGCTCTATGCATCCGTCTACGGCAGTAACTCACAAAGTCTCTGGTTACTATTACTCATTTTAGCCGTTGCCGCACTATTACTCTTACGGTTCAAACCATTCTTCCGCTTCTATCAAAATATTAACAAATCGACGACACAACTAGATATTCGGTTAGCCTTCTTCTTGATTGTAACGATGGTCACGGTGGCCGAATCTGTCGGTGCTGAAAACATCCTGGGCGCTTTTGTGGCCGGAATCGTCTTGAAACTCTTGAACCCTAGTGAAACGACCCGCGAACGCTTGGATGCTATTGGTTACGGCTTCTTCATCCCGATTTTCTTCATTACGACTGGCGTCGATTTGAACTTACGGACCTTATTAACAAGTGGCAAAACCTTACTATTAATTCCACTATTTTTCTTAGCATACATGGTTGCCAAGATTGGCGGCTACTGGGGCCTAAAGTTACGGTTCAAGCAAGCCAATGCTTTTTCGTAGCT
>OBZA01000398.1_pt1 | contig 13714 bp, 13 predicted proteins | sample 1476871 | NCBI WGS metagenome assembly OBZA01 (sample SAMEA2580227, study PRJEB22360) | human gut metagenome | biome: human gut; feature: human-associated habitat; material: faeces | place: Denmark | collected 2008/2010
GCCCCAACATAGAGAATTTCAAAAAGAAATTCTACAGACAATGCAAGTTGGCGGGGCCCCAACATAGAGAAATTCAAAAAGAAATTCTACAGACAATGCAAGTTGGGGAGTGACAACGAAATAAATTTTATAAAATACCATTTCTGTCACATTCCTACTCCCAATTCCATTTAAATATATAGAAAATTTCACCTATTATATACATCATACACTTTAAAAATTATCATTTAAATAATCTGATTTGGAATTAAAGTGCATGAAGTATAAGTCACCTTCATATACTAATCAAAGAGGACGTCAACAGTTATTTTATTAGGATTTTTAACATAAACATTTGCTAGATCTGAATGTAATCTTTTGCTTAAATCAATAGTGTAGTTATTACCGCCACCGGTGATCTTAAGCTTACCTTTATTACGATTTTCGGTATATAATATTTTATTTTTTATTAACGCTTCTCGTGCACGGAAATCGATTTCTTTCAATGTTAATACTGGTTTATTGCCTTGGTATATTTTATGCGCACCAATAATCGTTTGTAGTTTATCTTTGTATTGCACAAAAAGATTATAAGTTTTATCAGAAGGTTTTGCGGCTGGTGTAACGCCACCTGTAAATGTCTCTCTATAAGACCACCATAACTGATCAGTATCTTTGTCTTTTAGTCCAAACACATCTACGTAACGATCTTTTAACTGATTAATATTTCCCCAACTTTCAGCGCCCCATAAAGATATATGTGCTGACCATGAATATCTCTTAAGTTCAACATAAATGTTTCCATTATCATATTGATATAGCCATTTATTTGAAAATGAAAAATGAGGCTGTGTGTAATATTTAATTAATTCATTGATGTTAGTTTCATCTTGACCAATGCTATAAGCTTTAGCTTCAGAGTAAAAACTAAATACTGGTTTTTGATTTTGAGGTAATACAGTACCTAATAGTAATAATGTTGTCGTTAAAATTATATTTTTCGTGATGTTCTTACTCATTAGAACATCTCCTTTCAGAGGAATCATGATACGAGGAATAAGAAATTTAAATGTGAGCGAAGTCAATATAGTATTTGCGATTATTTTTATTAACTCCATTATTATTGTTAGTTTGATTTTTCGAGGATAACTTCAATTTTTGCATTTTGAGGTTTTTTAACATATCTATTTGCATCAGTTGATGGCAACCTTTTACTTAAATCTATTGTGTAGTTATTGTCTGTACCTGTTATTTTAATTTGTCCTTTATTATAAGAATTATTATATAATTTTTTACTTTTAATTAATGTTTGACGAATACGAAAATCTAATTCTTTTAAAGTTAAAACAGGCTTATTGCCTTCATAAACTGGAAATCCGCCAGTAAACGTTTCTGCTTTATCTTTATATGTTACATTCAGTTTATAGTGTTTATCGTTAGATGTTGCTGCAGGAGTAACACCACCAGTAAACGTTTCTTGAGATAATGCAAAAGAATCAATGGTTTCTTGGTCTTTTATGCCAAAAATATCAACGCTTTTATTTCTTAATTGGTTGATATTGCCCCAACTTTCAGGTCCATAAACTTGAATATGACTATACCAAGAAAACTGTAACAACGTTGCATGAATCGTACCGTTATCTTTTTGCCATAACGTACTGTTAGAGAAGGTTAAATATTTTTGCGAGTAATATTTAGTTAACTCATTAACGTTAGTTTCGTTTTGATTTATATAATAAGCTTTCGCTTCAGATGAAGAATTGATAGGTGTATTAGGAAATTGTGTAAATGCTGTACCTAATAGTAACAATGTTGTTGATAAAATAATTTTTTTCGTGATGTTATTGTTCATTCGAATTTCTCCTTTGAGTATTGTTGGAATGTTTAATTATAAAAAGGGGTTAATTAGATAATTGAAATTATCCGCATTTACAAAAGGTAATAGGTTAGTTAGATTTTTCGAGTATGACTTCAATTTGTGCATTTTTAGGATTTTTAACATAACGGTTTGTGTCAGTTAATTTTAACTTTTTACTTAAATCAATCGTGTAATTATTTCCATCAGCAGTTATCTTAATTTGACCTTTATTAAATTCTCCGTTATATAACTTTTTATTCTTTATTAATGTTTGACGAATACGGAAATCTAATTCTTTTAAAGTTAATACTGGTTTATTTCCTTTGTAAAATTCATGTCCACCGATGATAGTTTGTTGTTTATCACTATATTTTAAAAATAGTCTATAAGGTTTATCAGATGAAGTAGCTGCTGGCGTAACACCACCAGTAAATGTTTCATCATAAGTCCAGTAACCTTCAACTGTGTCCTCATCTTTAGTTCCAAATATATCAACGTATTTATTTCTTAACTGATTAATGTTTCCCCAACTCTCGGATCCAAACACTTGAATATGACTATACCAAACCCACGTTTGCAATGTTGCATGAATGCTACCATTGGGCTTTTGCCATAGCCATTTTCCAGATAATGAAAAATGCGGCTGAGTGTAATATTTGATTAACTCATTGATATTAGTCTCGTTTTCACTGATATTATAGGCTTTTGCTTCAGATGAAAAACTGATTGGTGTTTTAGGAAGTTGTGTTGATGTGGTTCCTAAAAGTAACAATGCTGTTGATAAAACTAATTTATTCATGATGTTCTTTTTCATATGAAAATCTCCTTTGCGTGAATTACCCAAAGTATATAAGCTATTACACCGATTCGGAATTAAATAAAAGCTAAAACTATGTTAAATAAACTTAAACAGTTAGTAGTGTTATTTAAGCAAAACTTATCATTTTTAAGTTTTGGACAGAAACAGTACTTAATAAAGTAGGCGGGAGTTATATATTAAAAACGACACGTTACAATTATTCTCTAATCAATTGCATTAAATTGTTTGATAATTGAATTTTCTAACTACTTGAAAAATAGTTATACTTTAAATGTAGTACTTATTTTAATTATTTCCTACTACTTAAATTTAATATTAATAAAATGTTCATTTAATTATTGATAAAATATTACAAATTTTAATAGTAGGTTGTGTTTATTTTGTATGCGCTTACAATTTAGGTGTAACTAAAATAAAAGGAGTTGTTATTAATGAAAAATTTACGAAACAGAAGTTTTTTAACTTTATTAGACTTTTCACGACAAGAGGTAGAATTCTTATTAACACTCTCCGAGGATTTAAAACGTGCTAAATATATTGGCACTGAAAAGCCTATGTTAAAAAATAAAAATATTGCACTGTTATTTGAAAAAGATTCTACAAGAACGCGATGTGCATTTGAAGTTGCAGCGCATGATCAAGGTGCAAATGTAACTTATTTAGGCCCAACTGGATCACAAATGGGTAAAAAAGAAACAACTAAAGATACTGCACGTGTGCTTGGTGGAATGTATGATGGCATTGAATACCGTGGTTTTTCACAAAGAACAGTAGAAACTTTAGCTGAATATTCAGGCGTACCAGTGTGGAATGGTTTAACTGATGAAGATCATCCTACTCAAGTTCTTGCTGATTTCTTAACAGCAAAAGAAGTCTTAAAAAAAGATTATGCAGATATTAACTTTACATATGTTGGAGATGGTCGTAATAACGTTGCAAATGCATTAATGCAAGGTGCTGCCATTATGGGTATGAACTTCCATTTAGTTTGTCCAAAAGAATTAAATCCAACAGATGAATTATTAAATCGCTGTAAAAATATTGCCGCTGAAAATGGTGGCAACATATTAATCACAGATGATATTGACCAAGGTGTAAAAGGTTCGGATGTAATTTACACTGATGTTTGGGTATCAATGGGTGAACCTGATGAAGTATGGAAAGAACGACTTGAATTATTGAAACCATATCAAGTAAATAAAGAAATGATGGATAAAACTGGTAATCCAAATGTTATTTTTGAGCATTGCTTACCATCTTTCCATAATGCTGATACGAAAATTGGTCAACAAATTTTTGAAAAATATGGTATTCGAGAAATGGAAGTTACAGATGAAGTATTCGAAAGTAAAGCTTCAGTTGTATTCCAAGAAGCTGAGAACAGAATGCATACAATCAAAGCAGTCATGGTTGCTACATTGGGTGAATTTTAAATGATATAAGGAAGTGAATATGATGGCGAAAATAGTAGTAGCATTAGGTGGTAATGCTTTAGGAAAATCACCTCAAGAACAACTCGAGCTTGTTAAAAATACTGCGAAATCATTAGTAGGATTAATAACAAAAGGACATGAGATTGTTATTAGTCATGGTAATGGACCACAGGTTGGAAGCATTAATTTGGGACTTAACTATGCTGCAGAACATAACCAAGGTCCGGCATTTCCATTTGCTGAATGTGGCGCAATGAGTCAAGCTTACATCGGCTATCAATTACAAGAAAGCTTACAAAATGAATTGCATTCTATTGGAATGGATAAACAAGTGGTAACACTAGTGACACAAGTTGAAGTTGATGAAAATGATCCGGCATTTAACAATCCTTCAAAACCAATTGGGTTATTTTACAACAAAGAAGAAGCTGAACAAATTCAAAAAGAAAAAGGATTTATATTTGTTGAAGATGCTGGAAGAGGATATAGACGCGTTGTTCCTTCACCACAACCCATCTCTATTATTGAATTAGAGAGTATTAAAACACTTATTAAAAATGATACACTCGTTATTGCTGCTGGTGGTGGAGGTATACCAGTAATTAGAGAGCAACATGATGGTTTTAAAGGTATTGATGCAGTTATAGACAAAGATAAAACAAGTGCGTTGTTGGGTGCTAATATTCAATGCGATCAATTGATTATTTTAACAGCAATTGATTATGTATATATTAATTTTAACACTGAAAACCAACAGCCTTTGAAAACAACAAATGTTGATGAATTAAAACGATATATAGACGAAAATCAATTTGCAAAAGGAAGTATGTTACCAAAAATTGAAGCAGCCATATCATTTATTGAAAACAATCCAAAAGGAAGTGTGCTTATAACATCATTAAATGAATTAGATGCTGCCTTAGAGGGTAAAGTAGGTACTGTGATTAAAAAGTAATTGAATTGAAACGCTTTTCAATTACTATATGTCAAATGCATGATTTTTATTATTTATGTGCACCCCCTGAAAATAATGCCTCTATTTTGATGCGGGGTGCACTTTCTTAATTTATATTTATAAAATCTTTAAGGTAGAAATGCTAGGTTAAATGTCGAAGGAGATGAAACCGTGGAAAATACAATTAATGAAAGTGAAAAGAAAAAACGATTTAAATTAAAAATGCCAGGTGCATTTATGATTTTATTCATTTTAACGGTTGTTGCAGTTATAGCAACATGGGTTATTCCTGCTGGTGCATATTCTAAACTTTCTTACGAACCTTCATCCCAAGAACTAAAGATAGTTAACCCTCATAACCAAGTGAAAAAGGTTCCGGGTACGCAACAGGAACTAGACAAAATGGGGGTTAAAATTAAGATTGAACAATTTAAATCAGGTGCAATTAATAAGCCAGTATCAATTCCGAATACTTATGAAAGATTAAAGCAACATCCAGCTGGACCAGAACAAATAACAAGTAGCATGGTTGAAGGTACGATAGAAGCGGTCGATATCATGGTATTCATTCTTGTACTAGGGGGACTTATTGGCGTAGTTCAAGCCAGTGGTTCTTTTGAATCGGGATTGTTAGCTTTAACGAAGAAAACAAAAGGGCATGAATTTATGCTAATTGTGTTTGTATCAATACTAATGATTATCGGCGGGACGTTATGTGGTATTGAAGAAGAAGCTGTAGCATTCTATCCGATTTTAGTCCCTATATTTATAGCGTTAGGATACGATTCTATCGTTTCAGTTGGTGCCATATTCCTTGCCAGCTCTGTCGGTAGTACATTTTCAACTATTAACCCGTTCTCGGTTGTAATTGCCTCTAATGCCGCTGGTACAACTTTTACGGATGGCTTGTATTGGAGAATAGGTGCTTGTATTGTCGGTGCGATTTTTGTTATTAGTTATTTATATTGGTACTGTAAAAAAATTAAAAACGATCCTAAAGCGTCATATTCTTATGAAGACAAAGATGCTTTTGAACAGCAATGGTCTGTATTAAAAGATGACGATAGTGCCCATTTTACTTTGCGTAAGAAGATAATCCTTACATTATTTGTACTACCATTTCCAATTATGGTATGGGGAGTTATGACGCAAGGTTGGTGGTTCCCAGTTATGGCTTCAGCATTTTTAATATTTACAATTATAATAATGTTTATTGCTGGGACAGGTAAATCTGGATTGGGAGAAAAAGGAACTGTAGATGCATTTGTCAATGGTGCATCAAGTTTAGTAGGTGTATCTTTAATTATTGGTTTAGCTCGAGGTATTAATTTAGTGTTGAATGAAGGTATGATTTCAGATACAATCTTACACTTTTCATCATCTTTAGTTCAACATATGAGTGGACCATTATTTATCATCGTATTACTATTTATTTTCTTCTGTTTAGGTTTTATCGTGCCATCATCTTCTGGATTAGCGGTATTATCAATGCCTATCTTTGCACCACTAGCTGATACAGTAGGTATACCAAGATTCGTCATCGTTACGACATATCAATTTGGTCAATATGCGATGTTATTCTTAGCGCCGACTGGACTTGTTATGGCCACACTACAAATGTTAAACATGCGATATTCACATTGGTTCCGATTTGTATGGCCGGTAGTTGCTTTTGTATTGATTTTCGGTGGCGGAGTACTAATTACGCAAGTACTAATTTATTCATAATTTGAAATGCTATATTATAAAAATACTAATTGGGTTTTATGCATCTCGTAGGTTTGTAGAAATACTAAACTAAGCGAGGTGCATTATTATTTTTGATTAAGAAAATAATGACGGTAATGATAACACTAGTAAGTAATTGATACAATGCTCTATTTAATAATGATATTTTTAAAATTTGGTATATTATATTTATCGTGGTAAATATGTATTTGCTGTAAACAGTTTTTGTAACACATGACACATATGGTTGTGAAAATAGCATATATAAAGGATGGCTATAAATGACACATTTGACAAAGGTTTTAGATACACTAACTGGAATATGCGTAGTATTATTATTTAGTAAATATTTTGTGGCGTATGCAAATATGGTGTTTGATTGGAATTTAAGATGGTATTTGCTAGAAAACATACCACATTTGCCAATTATATTATTTATTCTGATGTTTATTTTCGGAGTACCTTCTGAAATGATAAAAGATAGGCAAAGGAAAAATAACGGTGTTTAATTTATCGATATTTAGAGGTGATAAAATTTGTCAACTATTACAAAGACTAAAATAAAAATCTTTATTAATTATTTTATTGGTATATTAGCCTTGGCGTTTGCTGCTTATATATTATTTAAATAAAGGTTAGAGTGAAACGTGTTTATGAACTAGACGTTCTAGTATAGTTACTACAGCTTTAGTCAGAAGGTATCATTGATAAGATCATATTAAATCAAAGAGGCATTGATATACACTAAAAAGAGGCAAGATTACCTGCCTCTTTTTTAGTTATTAAATATGCGTGTTAATTCTTGGTAATAGTGTTACTGAGACGCATTACGAAGAAATTTATCTTGATTTTCCTTTTTTAAAAAGAAGTGAAGATATCCTATAAAGACTCTAAGTACTATTACAGTGGCTAATAACACTTCGATAAACAAAAGACCTTTCCAAATATCTGGAAACATAAGTACAGGCAAACTGTTCTTTAAAGCAGTTGCTGAGATTACTAAAGGGAATGTGAAAGCTGAAAATACGGGCGAAAAAGGTTCTTTTAGTAATTTAGGCAATTGTATAATGATATAAAAATAAAATATTTGAGCTAATATTAAAAATATAATTACGATAAAAGCATTCGCCTTAGGAAAGGCTATAACATATGCTGCAGCGACTAAAGAAAATGGTGCACAAATTGTCGATGTGTTCGGTTTGATTGACGTCTGCAATGGAAATGCTTTTAATCGCTTGAAAACAATAGGTAAGACAATACAAGTAGCTACAAAGCCATATATTACTGTTAATTGACCTATGAAAAAACATCCGCTAACGGGTGCCGTCAATCCTGCGATAGCAATACCAATAAAAAGTACAGTCCACGAAGGATAAACATTTTCAAGTGAAAAATCTTTTAAATATTTTATTGAAAAAATAATCATATGCGTCATAATTCCCACAAGGCATAAAATCCAAATAGGCGTTATTAAGCTATTGATAAAAGTTATGTTACTAAAAAATGTATTTAAATAAGTAGTACCTAAAAAGCCAGACATGAAAAATGTTGTGAACACTGATGAAACTAGAGGACTGTTTAATTGTTCTTTCACATTATTAAAATATTTGATCATAGTACATAAAAGGTGAATCCAAATCAAGAAAGCAAAGATTCCGCAAACAGCGTTTAAAGTAAGAGATAAGTCTTTTAATAGATTACCCAGGCCTAATAATCCTAAGACTAGTCCTGACGTTACTAGAGGTGCTTTTTGAAGTCTCATGATTTACAACCTTTCTTATGTGATTTTCTTCACTAATTATATCATGATAGCTATGGCCAATTAATAAGAAGAGTGTGTACTATTACGTTATTAGAGTATGTATATTGGATTGATAGACACATAATTGACATTTAAATCTCAAAATTAATGATATTTGAGGTATGCTTTGCAACCTAAATATTGGAATATGTGGAAAAGTAATTATTTAATTTAAATGATGATTGAAGATTTACAAGGGGGTGTACAAAATGAGAAATCAAATTCAAAAACTATTAGACAGTGATTTGAGCAGTTTACATATATCGAAACAAACAGGAGTTCCACAAAGCACAATACACAGAATGAGAAAAAAAGAAAGATCATTAGACAATATGTCATTGAAAAACGCTGAACTACTTTATAAATTTGCCAATAGTATATTTAGCAATGAAAATTAAGAAGAATAATTAGTGAGTTAAATAATTAAAAAACCACGTCTCGATGGACGTGGTTATTTTTTTAAATGTATTTAATTATAGGATTTCGGGCCCCTGAAAAGTCCCTAAAATTTTGAATAGTATCAAAATCTATAGGAATAATATAATAATAAAAATCTCTACGCATGCAAATGGTGAGTGTTAAAAATCTTGGTGTAGTGTTGGTGTAGTTCAGGTGCAGTATAGATGAAATTTGAGCACAAAATTACTTAATTAAAAATGTATAAACAAGTGTCAGACGCGTGTCAATTGTGTGTCAAAAAATTCTATGACGAATAAGCATGCTTGTTTTAATTACTGTATTTTCGGGGCTTATGCGGGGGACGTTTTGGTGACGCATCATACTATATTACTGAAATTCAAAACAAAAAGAGCCCCGTAATCACGGAACTCTTTTGTTTGGTAATGCGTATAAAAATACCTATAAACGTCCTGGGAGGGATTCGAACCCCCGACCGATGGCTTAGAAGGCCATTGCTCTATCCAGCTGAGCTACCAGGACACGTTTAACAACACAAGAATTATTATATCTAAATGAACTTAAATTAGCAATACCTTGTAAATAAAAAATGTTTATATTTTTCACTATTATAGAGCTATTTATCTAAAAAGGTTCAATAAGACTTAAATGCGAATTCAGGCAACTTAATTGTGTTAAATACAGTTTTGAATGCCTAACTGTATTTCTTTTCTCTTTAAAATACAGTTAAGTACATTATAAGATGTTGTGCGGATAAACAAACTAATTGCATCAAATTTATTTTAAAATAACAACAACAAAACGTTAAGCGAATAACATTTCGGTGATTTAAAAGCTACGCACGTTTTTGTTATCTTCAAATTTAAATTTTAAGGAGTGTTTTCAATGGAAGGTTTATTTAACGCAATTAAAGATACCGTAACTGCAGCAATTAATAATGATGGCGCAAAATTAGGCACAAGCATTGTGAGCATCGTTGAAAATGGCGTAGGTTTATTAGGTAAATTATTCGGATTCTAATTTCAATATGTTATGTAAGTAATCAGTATTATTTCAAAGGTGAGGGAGAGATTTAAATGACTGGACTAGCAGAAGCAATCGCAAATACTGTGCAAGCTGCACAACAACATGATAGTGTGAAATTAGGCACAAGTATCGTAGACATCGTTGCTAACGGTGTGGGTTTACTAGGTAAATTATTTGGATTCTAATATAATAACTAATATTCTTTAAAATAAACTGGGTGAGCATACTTTAATGTTATGCACTCAGTTTATTTTATTTGCAGAAATTTGAGCCTCTGTTAAGATTTAGATACATAGACAATATAGGAGATGGGGAAATTGGGATATAAAAATATTTTGATAGACTTTGATGATACAATTGTTGATTTTTATGATGCAGAAGAATGGGCGTTTCACTATATGGCGAATGTTTTTAATCATAAAGCAACAAAGGATGATTTTTTAACATTTAAAAAAATCAATCACCAACATTGCGAAGCTTTTCAACAAAATAAATTAACGAAGTCTGAAGTATTATCAGAACGATTTGTGAATTACTTCAAACATCATCAAATGGAAGTTGATGGGCATCGTGCAGATGTGTTATTTAGAAATGGATTAGCAGAAGCTAAAGTTAAATACTTTGATCAAACATTAGAAACAATTGTCGAATTATCGAAAAGACATGATTTATATATTGTTACTAATGGTGTAACCGAAACGCAAAAGAGAAGGTTAAATCAGACGCCGTTGCATAAATATATTAAAAAGATATTTATATCTGAGGAAACAGGATATCAAAAACCTAATCCGGAATTTTTTAATTATGTTTTTAATGATATTGGTGAGGATGAAAGACAGCACTCGATTATAGTTGGAGATTCTTTAACATCTGACATTCTAGGTGGAATCAATGCGGGTATAGCTACTTGCTGGTTTAATTTTAGAGGATTTGATCATAATCCAGGAATTATACCTGATTATGAAATTAATTCATGGAAACAACTAAATGATATTGTACGTTAAGACAAATAATTTGAAAATGATTTACTTATATTAGCTTAAGAAAGTAATTGTAAAAACGACACTACGAAAAGATGCATTTTCATGCTCGTAGTGTCGAATATTATTATCTTATGGTTTCCACAATAAGACATCATGTCCCTCTATATTTTTAGCTTCCACATCTGTAAATCCATGATGTAAAAAGAAATCCTTAGAATCATTTCTGCCAATGGCTTTAATTGGCATATTGAAACTCTTTGCAAAATCAATCAATTCTGAAGCGTACCCTCTGTTTTGATATTTTGGTAATACTTCTAACTTCCATAATAATATATAATCTTCAAAATCTGGGAAGTAGATTTCTTCGACATCACCTTTTTTTAGTAATGCCATTCTAGCTCCTAATTGATCTCCGACAAATATGCCATAAAATGGTGAATCTGAACTTGCATCAATCATTTGACCGTTTAACTCATTGACCATGTATAAGTCTTTGTTGCCAAACGCTCTAAAGTTTTCGAATAATTCGTCAGTTTTGTAATTAATTTCAAGACGTTTGATTTCACTCATATTTATCTACCCCTTATTTGTTTACTACTATTATTATACATTAAACCACTTGTGTTTTTCATTGATTTGAAAATGTAAAACAATGAATATTATAAATTTTCCATGATTAAATTGATTTTCAAGCCGTAAAATTGTCAATCACCGGTATAGACTTTATACTATAGTTTGTAATCGCGTACTTAAGGAGAAAAAACATGGACTGTAAAGTAGTTAGTTTAAATGAAAAAGATCAGTTTATACCAAAAATAAAGAGCAGTGACCCTGTAATAACAGGATTATTTCAATATGATGCAGCTCAACAAACTAGTTTTGAAAAAAGGATGTCTAAAGAAAATAATGGAAGAGAAGCGGCATTAGCGAATGTTATTCGTGAATATATGAGTGATTTAAAGCTTTCAAATGAACAAGAATTAAACATACAACATTTAGCTAATGGTTCAAAAGTTGTGATTGGTGGACAACAAGCAGGGCTTTTCGGGGGACCATTGTATACATTCCATAAAATATTTTCAATCATTACTTTATCTAAGGAATTAACGGATACACATAAGCAACAAGTAGTACCAGTTTTTTGGATTGCAGGAGAAGATCATGATTTCGATGAAGTGAATCATACATTTGTTTATAACGAAAATCATGGGTCGCTGCATAAGGTTAAATATCATACAATGGAGATGCCAGAGACGACAGTCTCTAGATATTATCCTGATAAGGCTGAGTTGAAACAAACTTTAAAAACGATGTTCATTCATATGAAAGAAACTGTTCATACACAAGGTCTACTGGAGATTTGTGACAGAATTATTGACCAATATGACTCGTGGACTGATATGTTTAAAGCACTACTGCATGAAACATTTAAAGCATATGGCGTTCTATTTATAGATGCGCAGTTTGAGCCGTTAAGAAAAATGGAAGCGCCTATGTTTAAAAAGATTTTGAAAAAACATCAGTTGCTTGATGATGCTTTTAGAGCAACACAACAACGTACTCAAAATCAAGGCTTGAATGCGATGATACAAACAGATACAAATGTTCATTTATTCTTACATGATGAAAATATGCGCCAATTAGTTTCGTATGATGGTAAGCATTTTAAATTAAATAAAACAGATAAGACATATATAAAGGAAGAAATTATAAATATTGCGGAAAATCAACCTGAATTATTTTCTAATAATGTAGTGACAAGACCATTAATGGAAGAATGGTTATTTAACACGGTGGCATTTGTTGGAGGACCGAGTGAAATTAAGTACTGGGCTGAACTAAAAGATGTATTTGAACTATTTGATGTTGAAATGCCTATCGTGATGCCAAGGCTTAGAATTACTTATTTAAATGACCGTATAGAAAAATTACTTTCGAAATACAATATTCCATTAGAAAAAGTGTTAGTCGATGGTGTTGAAGGAGAAAGAAGTAAGTTTATTAGAGAACAAGCATCACATCAATTTATTGAAAAGGTAGAAGGTATGATTGAACAACAGCGTCGTCTAAACAAAGACTTATTAGATGAAGTGGCGGGGAATCAAAATAATATTAACCTTGTGAATAAAAATAATGAAATTCATATACAACAGTATGATTATTTGTTAAAACGTTATCTTTTAAACATTGAAAGAGAAAACGACATCAGTATGAAGCAATTTAGAGAAATTCAAGAAACACTCCATCCAATGGGAGGATTACAAGAAAGAATATGGAATCCACTTCAAATTTTGAATGATTTTGGGACAGATGTGTTCAAGCCCTCCACCTATCCACCACTTTCTTACACTTTTGATCATATTATTATAAAACCTTAATATACCAAGGGTTTAGCCCGATTTATCTTAATGATAAATCGGGCATTTTTTTGTTTTTTAAAATAAATTTCACAAATTTTGTATAAATAGTGGTGGATAGTGGGGAGATGTGGTAAATTATATATAAGGTGAGGTGATAAAAAATGTTCATGGGAGAATACGATCATCAATTAGATACAAAAGGACGTATGATTATACCGTCCAAGTTTCGTTATGACTTAAATGAGCGTTTTATTATCACAAGAGGCCTTGATAAATGTTTATTCGGTTACACTCTAGACGAATGGCAACAGATTGAAGAGAAAATGAAAACCTTACCTATGACAAAAAAAGACG
>OBZA01000400.1_pt1 | contig 13670 bp, 14 predicted proteins | sample 1476871 | NCBI WGS metagenome assembly OBZA01 (sample SAMEA2580227, study PRJEB22360) | human gut metagenome | biome: human gut; feature: human-associated habitat; material: faeces | place: Denmark | collected 2008/2010
CATTAGAATTAGGTATACCATTAACAATCATTACTGAATCTGTATTTGCACGTTTTATCTCTTCAATCAAAGAAGAGCGCGTAAATGCTTCTAAAGAATTAAATGGTCCAAAAGCATCATTTGATGGTGACAAGAAAGACTTTTTAGAAAAAATTCGTAAAGCATTATATATGAGTAAAATTTGTTCTTATGCACAAGGTTTCGCGCAAATGCGTAAAGCAAGTGAAGATAATGAATGGAATTTAAAACTTGGTGATTTAGCTATGATTTGGAGAGAAGGTTGCATTATACGTGCACAATTCTTACAAAAGATCAAAGATGCTTACGATAATAATCCAGGATTACAAAACTTATTGCTAGATCCTTACTTTAAAAACATCGTTACTGAATATCAAGATGCGTTACGTGATGTTGTCGCAACTGGTGTTCAAAATGGTGTACCAACACCTGGTTTCTCATCAAGTATTAATTACTATGATAGTTACCGTGCAGCTGATTTACCTGCAAACTTAATTCAAGCACAACGTGACTACTTCGGTGCTCACACGTACGAAAGAAAAGATAAAGAAGGCGTATTCCATACACAATGGATTGAAGAATAATATTGACCATTGAGCCTGAGACCTTATGAATTTAGGTAATGTTAAAGAGACAATTTCTATTATTTATTTGATAGAAATTGTCTCTTTCCTTATGTATTTATCGAAATTTTCTACGCATGATATATTCAATGATTTTCTTTCTCTTGTCAAATTAAAATTTTCAACTTTTATAAATTAACGATATCTATCCTCATAGAATTTGTCCGTTTAAGTGTAGACGTTTTACTTACATACTATTAAGATAGCATTAGTAAATAATTTTAATATTTCGATAAATAGATTACGTTTTATTATTTGATGAATAAGAGGGATAGAATGTCATATACTTCTGTATTGTTTAATAAGAACTTTACTTTTTATTTAATAGGGATAGCTTTTTCTAACATGGGCAGTGCTTTTACTACGTTTGTTTTTCCATTAATGATTTTAAAGCTTACTGGATCTGCATTTCAAGTTGGCATAGTTTCTGCACTAAGTTTTATACCTTATGCAATTTTAGGATTGCCAGCTGGTGCTTTAATTGACAGATTGAATAAGAAGACCATAATGAAATGTGCTGATATAATTAGGTTCGTTTCATATTTAAGTATACCAGTATTAAGTTTTTTCAATATGTTAAGCATCTTTCAAATTTATGTAGTTGCAATCATTTCAGGTATTGGATTAGTATTTCACAGTATTTCTGAGGTTTCGATAATCCCAAGTATTGTAAAAGAAGAAGATTTGGCGAGCGCAAACAGTTATATATACGCTACTCAAAATGTTTCGGAATTTTTGGGCCCTATAATTGGAGGTTTACTTTATACATATATGGGATATTCAATATTGATTTTTATAGATTCTATGACTTTTTTACTCTCATTTTTCAGTTTGATATTAATTAAAATTGAAACAAAGAGTATATTCAATCAAGAAAAGTTGAGTGGAAAAAATTTTTTGAGCGATGTTAAAGTTGGATTTGATTATCTATTATCTAATTCAACTATTAGAGTAATGGCTGGTGTTGTAAGTTTATCCAATCTAATTATCTCACCTTATTATATTTATATAGTAATGTTTGTAAAGGAAGACATGAATCAATCATCTCAAGCATTGGGGTTAGTTTTAGGTATCTCATCATTAGGTGCGCTAATCGGTTCATTATCTGCAAGTTTTCTCTTGAAATTATTTAATTTCGGAAAACTAATTGTAATTATATTATTTTTAGATACAATTTTTAGATTAATGTTACCATTTAGTACTTATATTTTTATACTCATCCCACTTTTAGGGTTGACATATATGACACAATCCATTTTAAATATAGCGATAATCACACTGAGGCAAAAGAAATGTTCAGAAAATATGTTAGGACGTGTTAATAGTGTTTTTAAAACAATGGTTTTTGCATTCAGACCTATAGGCCTTTTTTTAGGCGGTATATTACTTGAAAATAAAGGTGGATTTTATGCACTTACGATCAGTGCTGTGTTATTTATACCATTAGTGTTATATATACTGAAAAATAGATTTTATCAAGTTGAAGAATATTAAGAAGAAAATTAATAAAAATGGCTGCTATGTCAAATTGGACTGATGAATTCAATATAGGAAGTTAGGCAACTAAACATTGTATAACTTTCTTTTTAGTTATTGGAGCTTAAAGTTTTGAACATAATAATATTCGATTGCGCAAATGATTGTAACTTCCATAATCAAATGATGTACGTTTAATTAATTTTATTATGTTAGTTATACATTCTAATGGACAATGTGAGCTACACCCAGTTAAGTTGACATAGAAAATACGAAAACTTTGAACGAAGTATTTCATTGATATATGTCCCAGACGACATGTTTGATTAATGAAGTTCTATGTGGCTACAAAATTTTAAAAATTACACAAGCAATATCTATTACCTTAAAAGCATCCCGCCATATTTTTAAGCATTTTGTGAAGTAATAAAATATTTACTGTGTTATGATAGCATGTACTATAGAGAAATAGAGGTACTATTTTATGGAAAAGTTAAATCAAGTTATGTTATATGTTGATGATGTTGAAAAAGCGAAAGCATTTTGGACAGAAACTTTAGAATTTGTTGTTGTAAGTGAAACACCGTTAGCTGAGGACTATGTTGCAGTTGAAGTATCACCTACCAAAGATGCTGAAACGTCATTGACGATTATGGCAAAAGAATTTATTGAAAAGCATAGTCCAGAGGTGAACCTAGGAACACCATCTTTAATGTTTAAAGAGAAAAACTTTGATGCATTATACTCAAAATTAAATGATTTAGGTTTAACTGGGCATGATATAGTAGAAATGGATGGTCAACGTGTATTTAATTTCCAAGATGGACAAGGTAATTATTTTGCAGTTAGTGACTAAACAATCGATTTTAATATTTATACAAACCTTTATATTGATTTTCGGATTGAATTTCAGTATGAAGGTTTTATTTTTATCGTTTTATGCAATCGTTTGCACAAATCTTTTGACTTTTTTAGAAAGAGTAACTAAACTGTTATTATATAGAGGTTGGAAGCGTTTTCCAATGCAGAAATTAACAGGAGGTGATTAAATGGTTACGATTAAAGATGTTGCACTAAAAGCCGGTGTTTCTCCTTCGACAGTTTCAAGAGTTATAAAAGGAAATAAACGTATTAGCGAAGCGACAATTTCAAAAGTGAAGAAAGTTATGGAAGAATTGAATTATTTTCCTAATACCGCTGCTAGAACTTTAATTACAAACCAAACATATAAAATTGGTTTAGTGTTAAAAGGGTCTGAGGAGCCTATTCGACTGAATCCATTCTACATCAATGTATTGCTAGGAATTTCTGAAACGTGTAACCAGCATGGCTATGGTACACAAACGACAGTCTCAAATAATATGAATGATTTAATGGATGAAGTTTATAAAATGATTAAACAACGAATGGTTGATGCGTTTATACTGCTTTATTCAAAAGAAAATGATCCAATTAAACAAATGTTAATTGATGAAAGCATGCCATTTATTGTGATTGGTAAGCCTACATCGGATATAGATCATCAATTTACACACATAGATAATGATAATATATTAGCTTCTGAAAATTTGACACGACATGTTATTGAACAAGGTGTAGATGAATTAATATTTATTACAGAAAAAGGAAATTTTGAAGTTTCAAAAGATAGAATTCAAGGATTTGAAACGGTTGCATCACAATTTAATCTGGATTATCAAATTATTGAGACTAGTAATGAAAGAGAAGTTATTTTAAATTACATGCAAAATCTACATACGCGTTTGAAGGACCCAAATATTAAACAGGCAATCATTTCGTTAGATGCTATGTTACATTTAGCGATTTTAAGTGTCCTATATGAACTTAATATTGAAATTCCGAAAGATGTAATGACAGCAACGTTCAATGATTCTTATTTAACCGAAATTGCGTCACCACCTCAAACCTGTATTGACATCAAGCCTCGAATGTTAGGTCAACAGGCTGGTTCAGCAATTTTAAATATATTGAAAAACAAAGCACAGGATGTTATTGAACTCGTCATTATAGATACAGAATTAAAAATAAGAAAATCAACACAGCGATAGCAAAGGAGTTTTAAAATGAATAAGCAATGGTGGAAAGAAGCAGTAGCATATCAAGTATATCCAAGAAGTTTTAATGATAGTAATCACGATGGTATTGGGGATTTACCTGGAATGATTGATAAATTGGACTACTTAAAAGATTTAGGTATCGATGTCATTTGGCTCAGTCCAATGTTTAAATCACCTAATGATGACAATGGTTATGATATTAGTGACTATCAAGAAATTATGGATGAATTTGGAACGATGGAAGACTTTGATTGTTTATTAAAAGGTATTCATGATAGAGGCATGAAGCTTATTTTAGATTTAGTTGTAAATCATACATCTGATGAACATCCTTGGTTTATAGAATCTAAATCTAGTAAAGACAATCCCAAACGTGATTGGTATATTTGGCAAGATCCAAAGCCAGATGGCTCTGAACCTAACAACTGGGAAAGTATCTTTAATGGATCTACATGGGAATATGATGCTAATACTGAGCAATATTATTTCCATTTATTCAGTAAAAAACAACCTGATTTGAATTGGGGTAATCCAGAAGTTAGAGATGCTGTATTTGAAATGATGAACTGGTGGTTTGATAAAGGCATTGATGGATTTAGAGTAGATGCAATTACGCATATTAAGAAGACGTTTGAAGCGGGTGACTTACCTGTACCTGAGGGTAAAACATATGCCCCAGCATTTGATGTAGATATGAATCAGCCAGGTATACAAACTTGGTTACAAGAGATGAAAGATCGCTCATTAAGTAAGTATGACATTATGACTGTCGGTGAAGCGAATGGTGTAAGCCCTGATGATGCTGATGACTGGGTCGGGGAAGAAAATGGTAAATTTAATATGATATTCCAATTTGAACATTTGGGACTGTGGAATAGTGGTGATTCTCACTTTGATGTAAATTCGTATAAATCTGTATTAAATAGATGGCAAAAACAACTTGAAAATAAAGGTTGGAATGCGTTGTTTATTGAAAATCACGACCAACCACGACGTGTATCGACGTGGGGTGACGATGACAAGTATTGGTATGAATCAGCAACAAGTCATGCAGCTGTTTATTTCTTGCAACAAGGTACGCCATTCATTTATCAAGAAATTGGTATGACGAATTATCCATTTGAAAGTATTGAAACGTTTAACGATGTTGCTGTAAAAAATGACTATCAAATAGTGAAAGCTCAAGGTGGAGATGTAGACGCTTTACTTGCGAAATATAAAGATGAGAACCGAGATAATTCTCGCACACCAATGCAATGGGATGATACGTTAAATGGAGGATTTACAAATGGTGAACCGTGGTTCCCAGTGAATCTGAATTATAAAACTATCAATGTTGCACAACAATTAGAAGATGAGCATTCAGTATTACAATTTTATAAAGATTTAATTCAATTAAGAAAGTCTAATGATGTATACGTATATGGTCAATTTGATTTAGTAGATGCTGAAAATTCACAAGTTTTTGCGTACACGAGAACATTAAATGAAAAGCAAGTTCTTATTGTAGGTAATCTTACTAACCACGAAGCAGAATTAACTGTACCATTTGATTTAAGCCATGGAGAAGTAAAGCTATTTAATTATGATGCCAAAGTTAATTTAAAACAGTTACGTCCATATGAAGCATGTGTTATCGAACTAAATTAACATATTAATATGCCCCCTAATAGAATCTAAGGCCATTTGTAGACCTATAGATATATTAGGGGGCTTCTTTGTTTTTAATTTTTAATCTTCGTCATAAGGACTCTGTTTAACAGGAATCCAAAGCTGAATTTTAGTGAATGGGTCATTAAATGAAATATCGAGAGGGTACACTTCAACATATAAATCATTTCGTTCATATGGCAATGTTAACTGCAAACTTGATTCAATATAGTACCAAGCTTCATTAGTTGCATAATCAATTTCACCTTGTAAATTGAATTTCGCACAATGTTTGCCAGGTAAAAATCGGCTTTCTAAGTGTGCAGGATAACGTTCACTTGGTACACCTACAAATATTTCTAAACCATTTTCAAGAGGACAACTAATAACAAATAGTTCAAATGGACTAACGTCATTATATCGTCGTAACTCTTTAATTTTACCATCAATGAGCAAGTCTTCTAAAAAATCCGGAACATTAAAAGGATGTGACAAATACTTAGTGTCTATAAATCGTGCATATCCAACCAATGAAATATCATCTGTCTCTTCTAATCTGTATGGATAGGGTGCTCTCTCAGTAGTTGATAATTTGATATATAATCGCTCTTGAATTTGTAATTCATCTTTTTTAGTAGAAGCTTGAATAGGTGATACGCCGTGAAAATCACTAAAATCATTTGCAAAATCATTTGAATTTGCATAGTGATATTTTTTAGCGATATCTACAAGTCGTGTAGCACCATTAATCACATCATTTGCAGCGAGTGTCATTTTACGCGCGCGTGCATAAGCTTCTGGAGATAAGCCGACAATCATTTTAAATGATTGATCAAGATGGTATGGCGAAAGACCAACGTAATCACTCAAATCTTGCAAATTAAACGGCTCTAATAAACGATCTTCAATATAAACAATTGCCTGTTGTATTTGCTTGATAACGTCCAAAACTTTCACTCCAATTAATTCAATCATTTATTTTTATTCTACATTATTTCTATAAATTATACACCCATTTGTTCAATGATTATTAAAATAGTTTTGGGCATTGTAAAATATAATTTCATAATATAGTCTAGAAAAAAGCGAATGATAGAACAATTGATTTACTTGATTCGTAATCAATCCTTGTCATTCGCTCATTTATTTTTGTTTAACATGTGCGTTTTAATTCAATTATTGAATATCGTCCCACCAATGGTTACCATCACGAGCAAGTAGTAAATCACTTTCTAATGGACCATTAGTACCTGATTCATAGTTAGGGAATTCTGGATCAACCATATTCCATTCATCTTGAATTGCATCAACAAATTTCCATGTTGATTTTAATTCTTCCCAGTGCGTGAAGTTAGTGGCATCACCTTTAAGACAATCGAATAATAGATTTTCATATGCATCTACAGTATTCATTTTATCTTGAGCGCTCATTGAATAAGACAATTGAACAGGTTCAGTTTCGATACCTTGTGTATTTTTCTTAGCATTTAGATGTAAAGATACACCTTCATTAGGTTGGATATTGATTACTAATAGGTTTGAATCTAATAGTTTATCAGTTTCATAGTATAAGTTCATTGGTACTTCTTTAAATTCAACGACAACTTGAATTGTTTTAGATTTCATACGTTTACCAGTACGAATATAGAATGGTACACCAGCCCATCTAAAGTTATCAATTGTTAATTTACCTGAAACAAAGGTAGGTGTGTTAGAGTCATCTGCAACGCGATCTTCATCACGGTATGCTTTAACTTGTTTACCATCGATATAGCCTTCGCCATATTGACCACGAACAAAGTTCTTTTTAACATCTTCAGATTGGAAATGACGCAGTGATTTAAGTACTTTTACTTTCTCAGCACGGATATCTTCACTGTTTAAACTAATAGGTGCTTCCATAGCTAATAATGCAACCATTTGTAACATGTGGTTTTGCACCATATCTTTTAGCGCGCCACTTGATTCATAATAACCACCACGATCTTCAACACCTAGTATTTCAGAAGATGTAACTTGGATGTTTGAAATATATTTGTTATTCCATAATGGTTCAAACATCGCATTCGCAAAACGTAATACCTCGATATTTTGAACCATGTCTTTTCCTAAATAGTGGTCAATACGATAAATTTCTTCTTCTTTAAATGATTTACGAATTTGATTGTTTAATGCTTCGGCTGATTTTAAATCACTACCGAATGGTTTTTCGATAACAAGGCGTTTAAATCCTTTTGTATCAGTAAGACCAGAAGATTTTAGATAATCAGAAATAACGCCAAAGAATTGTGGTGCCATTGCTAAATAGAATAGTCGATTACCTTTTAATTCAAATTGGCTATCTAATTCATTACTAAAATCTAGTAATTCTTGATAGCTTTCTTCATTACTAACATCATGTCTATGATAGAAGACATGTTCCATAAACGCGTCAATTTTGTTTGTATCTTTTACGTGCTTTTGAATTGATGATTTTACTTGATTACGGAAATCATCATTAGTAATGTCACGACGTCCAATACCGATGATGGCAATATGTTCATCTAAATTGTCTTGTTGGTAGAGATGGAATATTGATGGAAACAACTTACGATGGCTTAAGTCACCAGTTGCACCAAAGATTGTGATTAAACAAGGGATGTGTTTGTTTTTAGTACTCAAGATTAAAACCTCAATTCTTAATTAGATATATGATTTATTATTATAAGATAATCCATTCAGCAGGTCATTCAATATGCTCGACAGTATGCAGTGTCTTAAATGAAATATCGATTCATGTATCATGTTTAATGTGATACTTATTAATGATAAGTATAACGTAATTGTCAAAATTTATATAGTTATGTCTACGTTAAAGTTAGAAAAATTAACTAGCAAAGACGAATTTTTAACAGATTTTGATTCAAGTATAAATTAAAACTAAATTGATACAAATTTTATGATAAAATGAATTGAAGAAAAGGAGGGGCATATATGGAAGTTACATTTTTTGGAACGAGTGCAGGTTTGCCTACAAAAGAGAGAAATACACAAGCAATCGCCTTAAATTTAGAACCATATTCCAATTCCATATGGCTTTTCGACGTTGGTGAAGGTACACAGCACCAAATTTTACATCATGCAATCAAATTAGGAAAAGTGACACATATATTTATTACTCATATGCATGGCGATCATATTTTTGGTTTGCCAGGATTACTTTCTAGTCGTTCTTTTCAGGGCGGTGAACAGAAGCCGCTTACATTGGTTGGACCAAAAGGAATTAAAGCATATGTGGAAATGTCTATGAATTTATCAGAGTCACATTTAAACTATCCAATTACATATATTGAAATCGATGATCATCTGACATATCATCATGATGGTTTTACTGTAGAGGCGCATTTACTTAATCATGGTATTCCATCATATGGATATAGAGTAATGGCACCTGAAACTACAGGTACAATCAATGTTGAAGCGTTAAAAAACATTGGTCTTGAACCAGGTCCTAAATATCAAGAAGTAAAATCTCATGATACATTTGAACATAATGGTCAAGTTTATCAATCAAAAGATTTTAGAGGTGAGTCCAAACAGGGTCCAGTTGTAGCAATTTTTGGTGATACAAAACCATGTTCTAATGAACGTGTGATTTCTAGAGATGCTGATGTGATGGTACATGAAGCGACCTATATAGATGGTGAAAAGCATTTAGCCAACAATTATCATCATAGCCATATTGAAGACGTATTTGCATTGATAAAAGAAGCCAATGTTAAACGTACGTTGATTACACATTTGAGCAATCGCTATAATACAGAAGATATAAATGAAATTTATCAAATATTGATACAAAATGAAGATACACCTAATTTTAATTTTGTAAAAGATTTTGATAGTTTTAAAGTCTAATGACAAAGTAATAAACAATGCTTGCCAAATAGTAATAATTTATAAAAATAACCCGTCCAACTATGTATGTGATGATGCATACATGTGTTGGCGGGTTTGTTTTTATTGGTCTTCTACATTAGAAAGTTCAATACTACGGTCGACGGCAGCATTTAGACAATCTTCGAAAATAGATACTAAATCATATTGTGACAATGTATCAAGGCCAGCTTGTGTCGTACCACCTTTAGAGGTAATATTTTTTCTTAATTGAGCCATGCTCAAATCTGAACGTTCAATCATCTTACTTGTACCTATAATAAGGTTGCGTATAGATTCTTCAACTTGTTCTTTTTCTAGACCAAGTTTCGTACCAGCTTTAACGTATTGCTCGAATACATGATATAAAAATGCTGGGCCGCTTCCGGTGATAGCTGTTACTTGATGTAAATGATCCTCTGATACTTCAATTACAGAACCAAATGCTTTAACTAAATCGTTAATTTCATCTTTAGATTTAGGGTCAAAGTTGTTTGAAAAACTAATGCCAGTAACTGAGTGTCCAACTTGCGCATTTGTGTTTGGCATAATTCTAGCAACTGGATTTTGGCATTCTAATTGTTGTTTAATATAATCAATCGGAATACCTGCCATAATTGAAATGAAGCAATTGTCTTTTGTGATATGTGGTTTGATGCGTGTTGCTAGAGCATCAAAGTCATGCGGTTTGGTACCTAAAAAAACATAATCTGCATCTTTTAATAATGTCGCATCATCATAACTATAGTTAACACCTAGTTTTTCAGCGAATGCTTTTAAAGCTTGTTCATTAGATTTATTTGTTAAATATATATCATTGGCATCTAAGTTGCTTGAGTTAATAATTCCTGTAAATATAGCTTGTGCCATATTACCAGCTCCATAAAATACGAGTTTCATTAACGTCACATCCCTTTAGTTTTTGATTTGTATGTTATATTTTCTTATTATTGTATATATATTAGGAAAGATAATCAACTTGTCTCAATTATACAGAGACGATAAATTGCATTCTATATAATTGAAAAGGAAGGTTAATTGATGAAAGGACAACATTTTATAGTGACTGGTGGTACGAGTGGTTTAGGTTTATCGATTGTCCGAAAGTTACTAGAAAATAAAGTGCATGTAACGTTGTTGGTGCGTGATGTTGATAAAGCAACTAGAATCTTTGAACAAGAATTGGGGAAAACTATAAATGTTATTCCTTGTGACTTAAATGATTTGAAGTCGATACAGGCACTGCAATTTGAAGACAATACATCATTCGATGGATTCATTTATAGTGCAGGTTTAGGTTATTTCAAATCTATTTCAGACCATAGTTTTTCAGAAATGATTGAAACGTATCAGCTTAATTTAATTAGTTTTAATGTTTTATATACTGTGTTGAGACCATATTTAACATCTAACGCACATATTGTAGGTATTTCAAGTCAAGCTGCATTTTCCACACAAGCAAATGCTGCACATTATGGGGCATCGAAAGCAGGGTTTTATGCATTAATGAATGCTTTAAGACTAGAGTCACCAAACTTACATATCATGACAGTTAATGTTGGCCCGATTGATACACCTTTTCATCAAAAAGCCGACCCATCAATGAAGTATGCTAAAAAGATGGGGGAAATTATGCTTGATGCTAATCAGCTTGCAGAAGATATCATTTATGGCATTAAAACAAAACAATTGGAAATTAATCGGCCTAAATGGATGCATCATGCGTTGAAAATGTATCAAATTGCGCCTAGATTTTTTGAACGATGTTTCCCTAAATTATTTAAAAATAAAGCATAAATAGGTGGGATGGCAATGAACTGTCAATCGGAGAGTGTGGTAAGACTTTGTGTACGATATGCGGAACAACTATCAGTATTTGAAGAATTTACAGTGCTGGATATTTTAGGCGATATTTCTGTAGACCAAATTTCAGACGGTACATTATATTATACTTGTGAAAAATTCAAACTACTTGTGTTGCAAGGAAATGTGCTGGGTGTACAAATAATAACTAATAATGATGAATCAACATGCGAAGTGAAATATAGAAAGATGTTTTAATAAAATTATTAAGAGATGAAGTGGCAGAAGTTTGCTTAAGGCAATGCCGCAAGGCGAAATTACTAAATACTGATGCGTGAGGACAACGCTTTAATTTCTATCATAAGTGAGTAATCATAATCATAAATTATAGCGAATTGTACATAAACAACAGCAGTAAGGCATTTTTATAATGAAACGCCTCATGCTGCTGTTTTTATTACTGAAAATGACTTCTACACTAAATGATTGGTATATTCCAAATCCTTTACACGAGCTCTTGCTGTTTTAATCTGATCTAAACCAACTTTAGTATGATAGTTTTCAATATTTTCTTTTAATTGGTCGACGCTACTTGCACCTACAATGATGGAACCAAGCACGTCATGTGATGTTAAATAACTAAATGTCAATGCAGATAAATTACTTTCAATTTCTTTAATAGAGGCTATTGTTTCACCCAATTCATCATGAGAATAATCAAAAATACCATCTTTAAATTTATTGTCGAGCACATTAACACTGTTTGAAGTTAATAATCCTTTAGACACAGGTCCTCTTGCCAATACTTTAACATCATTGTTGTGAATTGCATCTAATAATGATTCTGGACGATTATCAATCAAATTGAATTGAGACATTATCGTTTCGATTTGACTATGTTTTAAATAATAATCAATTACATTTGGGCGAATAGAAGAAATACCGTAAGCACGTATAATTCCTTCTTGTTTCAATTCATCAAATGCGCTTATTGTTTCGTCTAATGGGTCATCAATGGTTCCGCCATGAAGTTGATATAAATCGATATGATCGATACCTAAACGCTTTAGTGAACCTTTAACTGCCTCTTTAATATAGGATTTACTCGGATCCCATGTTGTACTGCCATCTTTTGTTAAACGATTGCCTACTTTTGTACCAATGAAAATATCATCGCGTTGTTGATATTTAAGAAGTGCCTTACCAACAACTGATTCATTTATACCTTTATCGTACATGTCTGCTGTATCAAAATAAGTGATACCATTTTCAACAGCACAATCTATAATTTGTTCGGCTTTTTTTAAATCTGTACCTAAACTCATGCAACCTAGACCTAATTCAGATAATGCAATACCACTTTTTAATATATTTTTTTGCATGTCTGTTCTCCTTTCGATACACTTTAGCTAACAAGCATAGTGTATCAATATATAATATGAATTTAAAGGAACGTGATTATAATGGATTTAAATGAAAAAACAATTGATCGAACAGTTATTTATAATGGCAAAATTGTAGATGTAGAAATTCATACAGTGACATTACCAAACGGTGAAACGTCAACAAGAGAATTAGTTTATCATAATGGTGCAGTTGCTGTTTGTGCATTGACACCTAAAAAAGAAGTCGTATTAGTGAAACAGTATCGTAAACCAGTAGAAAAACCATTGCTAGAAATTCCAGCTGGTAAATTAGAAGATGATGAAAATAGAGTCGAAGCGGCTAAGCGTGAATTAGAAGAAGAAACAGGATATATTGCCAAAGAGTTAACACATGTTGTAGATATGTATGGTTCACCAGGTTTTTGCGATGAACAATTATCAATTTATTTTACTGATAATTTAGAAGAAGGTACAGTTCACTTAGATGAAGATGAATTTGTCGAAGTCATTAAAGTTCCGATTGAGAATGTTAAATCGATGCTAATGAATAAAGAAATAGAAGATGCGAAGACTATCATTGCATTGCAACACCTATTATTAAATTATAATCATTCTAAATAACAAATGAGAAAAGCTTGCATTTTATTGAGAAAACTGTTAGTTTTAATTGTGAAGTTTGAAATAATTTGTAATGATTTTAATTATTAGTAGGGGAGTGGACATCG
>OBZA01000403.1_pt1 | contig 13501 bp, 14 predicted proteins | sample 1476871 | NCBI WGS metagenome assembly OBZA01 (sample SAMEA2580227, study PRJEB22360) | human gut metagenome | biome: human gut; feature: human-associated habitat; material: faeces | place: Denmark | collected 2008/2010
GCAATTAATGTATTAATATACTTATTTTTCTCTTCTATTTCATTTTTAATGCTCCATCTTTTTTAGTTTTAAAATTCCCTAAAGTAATAATTAAAATAACTAAATAAAAGATAACTAATACAGTTATATATTGTATTTGATAAATACTTGTAATTATAAGACATAAAAATATTGCAATTATAAATGTGATAAATTCTTTTGACTTAATTGTTACTTCAAACATAAAAGGTAATGCAAATGCGCTAAAGAAAAAGAATAAGCTATTCATTGGATTAATTGCATAAACAAAATATATAATTCCTACATAATGAACCACTAATAGGCTATATATTACGTTATTGTTAAATCGATAATAATATATTACTAGCATAAGATATGACACAATAAAAATAGCTAAAACAATTAAATATACAGTTTGAGAACCTCGTTTTTCATTAAAGATACTTATAATTGGAAATAACAAATATATAAGCGTAGACAGCTCTCCTAATCTAACGCTCCATTTTCTTTTTTTCATCTAACTCACTTCTTTTCTGTGATTGATCCACACTGTAATAATTAAAAATAGTATACTATATACAATTAAAATAAATAATGAAGTAATATTTAAACCTTGATTTTTAGCTAATTCTAATGCAAAATTTTTCAAATGATATGTTGGAGTAATATTTGAAATTCTTTGTAACCAACTCGGAAATGTTTGAATTGGAAACCACAATCCTCCTAATATCGCTAATACCATATTAACTATATTGGCTAAACTACTTGCTTTTTGTGTTTCATTAAATTGAGCAATGATTAGTCCTAATGTTAAAAATAAACTTGCACCTATCCATAATGAAACACCTGAAAGCAACCATTGTTGTATACTCATATTTACGTGTTTATATAGATGAGCAACAGTAAAAATCAAAATAATAGCCAATAAAAATAACAATATTGTTTTTATCATTTTAGTAGTAAAATAGGTTTTACTAGATAAAGGCGTTACCATTAATCGTTTAAACCAACCTGTGTTTCTTTCTTCAATAATCTCTATAGGAAATTGCATTAAACAAAAACTCATCAAGCTAAACACTGTCATACTATACATATATTCTTTATAGAACTGCTGTTTCGCCTCTTCTGGTAAGTCTAGTAAAGAAGTAAATAATAAATAAAAACCTACCGGTAATATGATTGATAAGAATGTTGTTAGTTTCTTTCGAAAAATAATTTTAAATTCTGTTTTTAATAAAGCGATATTATTCATTTTTAGTCCCTCCCTCTTTTACATCAGCAAATAAAATTGTTTCTAACAATGTTTGCTTTTCAATAGTCATGTCATTTAAATTTATATTTAATTTTTCCAAATAATATATTACTTTCTTAACATCAGATGTTTTAATTTTTAAAATAGTATCTTCAATTTTTACATCAAAATAATTTGTTAAATTCTGTAAATTATTGTCTACTGTATTTGGTACTTTAATTATTGAATATTGTTGGTTGGTTAATATATTTCTAGGTGAATCATTTAACTTAATAATGCCTTGATCAAGAAATATAACTTTATCTGCCATTCGTTCTACTTCTTCAATATAATGAGAAGTATAAAAAATAGATACATTTTCTTTTTTTAATTTCCCTATCATTGTCCAGAAATGTTCTCGCATTTCAACATCCATAGCTGCAGTAGGTTCATCTAAAATGAGAAGCTTTGGTTTTCCTATTAAACATAACCCAAAATCTAATATTCGTTGTTGTCCACCAGATAAGTGATTTGCATACAGATTCAATTGGCTATCATTCAATTTTGTAATTTTTTTAAATTCATCTATCGAAATTGCATCCTTGTATAGTTGACAAAATAATTTATATAATTCTTTTACTTTTATTAACCTAGGAAAAGACGTTTTTTGAAATAATACACCAATATGATTTAAATTTAATAAATGATCTATATCTATAATTTCTCCCGTTTCTGCTTTCAAATGATTAATTAAAATATTAATTAAAGTTGATTTTCCGGCTCCATTTTTTCCTATTAATGCAGTACTCATACCCTTTTCTATATTTAGTGATATATTTTTCAATACTGTTTTTCCATTATATTTTTTGGATAAATGTCGAATTTGAATCATAACTCATCACTTCCTTTTGTTAATATAAATAATTTATCAACAAACAAGTTATAATTTCAGATAAAAATGTCACTATTTTCAAATGACATTTGTCATATTAATAAAACCGACAAAGCACAAAGCTTTGTCGGTTTTATTATTTTTACAAGATTGGTGATAATAATTTGGCAATATCTTCTTTGAATTTAATTGATAATGGTCGTTTTTTATATTTCTCAAGTGTAAGTTGTTTAGATTTTTTTATATCTTCTTTATACGCCTCTTTTAACTTCTTAGCTAATTGTTCATCATATACGAATGCATTAACTTCAAAGTTCAATACAAAACTTCTGTAGTCCATATTAGATGAACCTACACTACTGACTTCATCATCAATCATTAACATTTTAGAATGTATAAATCCATTTTGATACGTATACACTTTTACTCCATATTCAAGCAATTCAGCAACATTTGAAAATGTAGACCAGTAGACAAATGGATGATCCGGTTTACATGGAATCATTATGTTAACATCAACACCAGTATTTGCTGCCATTTTCAATGCATTAATGTAAGATCGATCTGGTATAAAGTAAGGTGTTTGAATATAAATAGATTTTTTCGCACTCATAATCATTTTGGTATATCCAAACTCAATTTGGTGTAATTCATATGCAGGTCCACTTGAACCAATTTGAATGGCTGAATGACCATCCTGTACTTTCTTTTTAGGAAAATACTTATCATCATATTCAAATTGTGGACGATGTGCTTGAGAGTTCCAATCAAGAATAAACCTAATTTGAAGTGCATTTACAACATCACCTTGTACTCTTAAATGCGTATCTCTCCAGTATCCTAGTTTACCTAAACCTAAATAATCGTCACCTACATTAAATCCACCAATATACCCGATTTGACCATCAATAACAATAATCTTACGATGGTTACGATTATTCATTCTAAAGTTAATAATTGGTAGTTTAGATGCAAAAAATGCTCCTACCTCTCCACCTAATGATTCAAAATGTTTAAATTTGTGACGTTTTAAATTTTTTGAACCCACATCATCGTAAAGTAATTTAACTTCTAAACCTTCTTTTAACTTTGTTTCTAGGGCATCGATAATTCGTTTTCCTAGACCATCGATTTCAAATCCAAAGTACTCTAAATGTATGTAATCTTTCGCATTATAAATATCTTCGAGTACTTTGTCATATAATTCATGACCATCAATAAATAAATCAATTTTATTGTCTTCAGTAATAAAAGCATCTTGTTTCTTTAATAGCATTCTTGCCATATCTTGATGATTTTGTAGCTGCTTATTTTCTGTATGATAGTTGTAATGATCAATTTTATGAGCTTGTTCATCAATCAAATCTTTATAAACATCTAGCTCTTTACCATTATTTTTCTCCATTTTTCTTTTTGAAACAGTTCTACCGAAAAATAGATAAAGAATAAATCCAAGCACTGGTAATACAAATAATACAAATATCCAGGCCCATGTTGAAGATGCACTACGTCTGTTACGCTCTAAAAAAATTAAAATAAAAGCCAACACTAAATTGCCTAAAAATCCAAGCACTAAAATTATATTCAATATTGTGCCAATTTTAGGGCCAAAAAGACTTATCATAATTCTAAACTCCTACTTCTCAAATTCAACTTTTATTTATCGGCTAATATTAAAAAGGCACTTAATATTTCTTCATTGTTAGGAAATTGGCGTTCTTCAATTTTATCAATTGAAACATTTAATAATTCATAGCGACGACCTTCTTCACTTGCTAAATATTGATTAATTTCATTTTCCAATTCTTCAATTGTTTGTTCTTGAATTCTTTTAAATTTTACTTTACTCATTTATAACACTCCATTTCATATATTTGTTTAAATCATAGTCTTTTTACATGTGTTTATCAACTAAATTGCAATGATAATAGGACGTCTTTTAAAAGCGTTTACATATTTATTTTTATTCTCTTAAATTCACATTACTAAAAAGGTAGTGTATACTAAATACATTCTATTCAAATTTTCAGAATAATCAGTTTAGAATAAGCATAAGGAAGTTAGGGAGGAATTCGATGATATCTTTTGAAAATGACTACCTAGAAGGTGCACATCCAAAAGTTTTACAACGTTTTATTGATACAAATTATATTCAAGCTTCGGGTTATGGGGATGACCAATTTTCAAAACAAGCCGCTGATCAAATTCGAAAAACGATTCAATGTCCTGAAGCCACTGTTCGCTTTTTAATTGGTGGTACACAAACAAATCAAGTTGTTATTAATACTGTATTAGAGCCATATGAAGGGGTTATTTCAGCAGATACAGGTCATGTGGCAGTACATGAAGGGGGCGCTATAGAATTTAGTGGTCATAAAGTATTAGCAGTACCATCTCATGAAGGTAAGATTTCACCTAAAGAAGTAAATACCTATCTTGAAACTTTTTATAATGATTTCAAACGTGAACATATGGTATTTCCTGGTATGGTGTATATTTCTCATCCTACTGAATATGGAACGCTTTATAGTAAAGAAGAACTTAGGAATTTATCAGAAGTCTGTAAGGAACATCATATTCCATTATTTATGGATGGCGCCCGATTAGGTTATGGTTTGATGAGTAATGAAACAGATGTCACAATTGAAGATATTGCTAATTACTGTGATATTTTTTATATTGGTGGTACAAAGATTGGTGCACTATGTGGTGAAGCGATTGTATTTACAAACAATAATGAACCTAAACACTTCACTACACGTATTAAACAGCATGGTGCCCTACTAGCTAAGGGACGTTTAGTTGGTATTCAATTTTTAGAATTATTTACTAATAACTTGTATTTTGATATTAGTCGACATGCTATTAATATGGCGAATAAAATGAAGCAAGGATTTATCAATAAAGGATATAAAGTATATTTTGATTCTCCTACTAATCAACAGTTTTTCGTATTAAATGATGATAAGATTAAAGATCTTCAGAGTAAAGTGAAATTTGCAATTTGGGAAAAATACGATGATACACATCGCGTTGTTAGATTCGCAACAAGTTGGGCCACAACTGAGGAAAATGTTGACAAACTTTTAGAATTAATTTAATTATAAACTTATTTAATATAGACCTTAAGGTGACATACTTCGGGTCTATATTTTTATGTTTACATAATATTTTTATAATTCATATAGGTTTTATTGATATATTTAATAAAAATAGGAGCTATATATTATGAAAAAATATTTAGTGGTAGACGAACATGAAAAAACAAAAAAAGCTAAACAATCTATAATTAAACTAGAAAATTTTAAGAAGTATATAAAGACTGTTTTTTTTTAACTTACTTGACCAAAACTTGACCAAAACTTGACCAATTCACTACTTTTGAAGAAAGTGGTCAAGTAAAAATAGATTATTTTCAAATAAAAAAGAAGCTAAGGCAAATGCCTTAACTCCTTATGTCCCTAAGTCTTTCCCCTTTTTGCTTAGCGATTAGTATTGTTTCATATATTGATCGCGTTCCCATTCAGAAACTTGAGTTCTGTAATAGTCCCATTCGATAGATTTAGAATTAATAAATTGATTATAGATGTGATTGCCTAATGCTTTTTTAACTGTATCGTTTTCACGCATTGCTTTTAATGCAGTGTAAAGTGTAGATGGTAAATCTTGAATACCTACTGCTTCACGTTCTTCACGATTCATTTCATAGATATTTTGGTTTACTGGTTCTGGTACTTTAGTTTTGTTTTTAATACCGTCTAAACCAGCTTGTAAGATCGCAGCTAAAGCCATATATGGGTTAGCAGCCGGGTCAACTGAACGTACTTCAATACGAGTTGATAATCCTCTTGAAGTAGGTACACGTACTAATGGAGAACGGTTTTTACCACTCCAAGCAATGTAACATGGTGCTTCGTAACCAGGTACTAAACGCTTATATGAATTGACTAATGGGTTACATACTGCCGTAAATCCACGTGCATTATTTAAGATACCTGCAGTAAAGTGATAAGCATCTTCAGTTAATTGATCTTTGCCGTTTGGATCAAAGAATGCATTTTCTTTACCTTTGAATAAAGATACGTTGAAGTGCATACCACTTCCATTTACACCAAATAATGGTGTAAATTATGTTTACGTGCAATTGTTTTAACAACTAATTTAAATGTTTGAATGTTGTCACATGCTGAAATTGCATCTGCATATTTGAAGTCAATTTCGTGTTGACCTGGTGCTACTTCATGATGACTTGCTTCGATATCAAAGCCCATATCTTCTAATTCAAGGACGATGTCACGACGACAATTTTCACCTAAGTCAGTTGGTGCTAAGTCGAAGTAACCGCCATTATCATTTAATTCTAATGTTGGTTCACCTTTTTCATCCAATTTGAATAAGAAGAATTCTGGTTCAGGCCCTAAGTTGAAATCTGTATAACCTAAGTCTTCCATTTCTTTTAATATACGTTTTAAGTTCGTACGTGGGTCCCCAGCAAATGGTTCACCATCAGTTGTATAAACATCACAAATTAAACGTGCTACTTTGCCTTGACCTGCTGTCCAAGGGAAGATAACCCAAGTATCTAAATCTGGGTATAAATACATATCTGATTCTTCAATACGTACGAAACCTTCGATTGAAGATCCGTCAAACATCATTTCATTATCTAACACTTTTTCTAATTGGCTTACTGGAACTTCAACATTTTTAATTGTACCTAAGATATCAGTGAATTGTAATCTTAAATATCTTACGTTTTCCTCTTTTGCAAATTTGCGAATATCCTCTTTTGTAAAAGTATGTTTTGGCATGGTAGACATCCTCCAAGTTATTAATTAATAAATCGTGATAAATCGCCACGGTTTATCGGTAAAGCTTCACTGCGCGGTTTCTGAGTTGCATCTACAATCATTCTTTTTCTCGTCTCTTGTTCATCAGTAGTTAAGTGCCCTTGATTATTTGTAATTATTTGTTTAATACCTTTTAAATTAAAACCTTTTTCAATTAACGTTTTAATTTCTAACAGTCTCTCTAAGTCATTCATCGAGAATAACCTTTTATTTCCTTCGGTACGTTCGGGCTTAATGAGTTCATGTGTTTCATAATAACGTATTTGTCTTGCTGTGAGTTCTGTCAATTTACAAACAACACTCATAGAGAACACGGCCATATTACGTCTTATTGTATCGTTAGACACTATAACCTCACCTCTACTTTTGAACTTGTCTATAATTTAGCATAGATTAATATGAAATACAAAAATATGTTAGGTTTTCTGACATGAAAATTAAATATTTCTTACATATAAACGTAAAAGCCCATAGATACAGTTATCTACAGGCTTTTTACTATTTAAAAATTATTTTTCAAGACATCAATACGATAGCGTATTCTTATTGTTAAGTTTTAAAAATTTAAGTTTCATTAATGGTTATCTTCCATATTTGCTTCAAAGTCATCAAGTAATGCTCGAGCTTCATCCACAGTTTCTGTACTCATTAATTGATGCCGTAATTCACTTGCACCTCTAATACCTCGCACATAAATTTTAAAGAAACGTCGTAAACTTTTAAATTGTTGTGTTTCTTCATTTGAATACTTTTCAAATAACTCTAAATGTAATCTAAATAAATCCAAGAGTTCTTTACTTGTATGTTCGCGTGGCTCTTTCTCAAATGCAAAAGGATTATGGAAAATGCCTCTTCCTATCATAACTCCATCAATACCATATTTCGTCGCAAGTTCCATACCTTTTTGTCTATCTGGAATATCACCATTGATAGTTAATAATGTTTGAGGCGCCACTTCATCGCGCATTTCTTTAATGGCTTCAATTAATTCCCAATGTGCATCGACTTTGCTCATTTCTTTACGTGTACGAAGATGGATAGATAAGTTTGCAATGTCTTGCTTAAACACATGTCTTAACCATTCTTTCCATTCCTCTATATTATAATAACCTAGACGTGTTTTAACACTAACAGGTAGTCCACCTGCCTTGGCTGCTTGAATAATTTCAGCTGCTCTTTCTGGTCGTAAAATTAACCCAGACCCTTTACCTTTTTTGGCAACATTTGCGACAGGACAGCCCATATTTAAATCAATACCTTTAAAGCCCATATCTGCTAAACCAAAACTCATTTCTTTAAATTGCTCTGGCTTATCACCCCATATATGAGCAACCATAGGCTGTTCATCTTCACTGAATGTTAAACGTCCTCGTACACTATGTATCCCTTCTGGATGACAAAAACTCTCCGTATTTGTAAATTCAGTAAAAAATACATCTGGTCTCGCTGCTTCACTTACTACATGTCGAAAAACAATGTCTGTCACGTCTTCCATCGGCGCTAAAATGAAAAATGGACGTGGTAATTCACTCCAAAAATTTTCTTTCATAATTGATTTAAACCTTCTTATTCATTAGTATCTCGTATAATTAACCATGATATATTATCATAAAATAAATCCATATACAAAAGGAAATTCACTCTCATTATGTTTATTACTATCTATTTTTGAATATTGTGTTATACTACTTAAATTAAATTCTGTTCTTTTAAATTCATAACCGCACGTGTTACTGCAATTTTAACATGTTCATAAGTTAGACCACCTTGCACATATGCCTCATAAGGCGGACGAATCGGACCATCTGCTGATAATTCAATAGAGGATCCTTGCACAAACGTTCCTGCTGCCATGATGACATCATCTTCATAACCAGGCATATAACTAGGTTCAGGACTAAAGTGTGCATTAATTGGTGAAGCATGTTGAATACTTTGACAAAATGCAATCATCTGTTCTTTTGTATCAAATTGAACGGTTTGAATTAAGTCTGTACGCTTAGCATCGTACTTGGGAACTGTGTTCATATTCATTTTTTCAAGAAGTAAACTTGTAAATAGTGAGCCTTTTAAGCTTTGACTCACTACATGCGGTGCTAAAAAGAATCCTTGATACATTTCTTGCAATGAAAATAATGAAGCACCCGCTTCTTTACCAATCCCAGGTGCAGTTAAACGATAACCACATCGTTCGATTAAATCTTTTCGTCCTGCAATGTAACCACCAATTTTTGCTAATCCACCACCAGGATTTTTTATTAATGACCCTGCAATTAAATCTGCACCCACTTCTATTGGTTCTCGACGCTCTACAAACTCTCCGTAGCAATTATCTACAAAAATAATTACATTGGGATATCGTTGTTTAATTTGAGAAATAGCAGTTTCTATTTCATCTACTGTAATTGAAGGTCGTTGTCCATACCCTTTTGAACGTTGAATAGCAATAACTTTCGTTTGTTTCGAAATAGTATTTAAAACAGTTTCAACATCAATCATTCCATCTTTTAATGCAACTTCTTTATATGTCACGCCATGCTCTTTGAGACTTTCAATACCATTACCATTAACACCAATCACTTCAAGTAAGGTGTCATAGGGACTACCTGTAATGTACATCAGTTCATCGCCATATTTGAGTGTACTTTGCAATGCTAATGTAATTGCATGAGTACCCGAAATAATTTGAGGTCTAACAATTGCATCTTCTGCTTTAAACGTATGAGCATATATCTCTTCTAAATGATCACGTCCAAAATCATCATAACCATATCCTGTAGAACCTACTAAATCATTCTCGCTCGCTTTAACATGATGAAATGCATTAAGAACCTTTTCCTGATTGATATAAGCAGTTTCTTCAATTTCTTTAAATAAGGGTGTTAACGTTTCTTCTACTTTAGAAACGATGTGTTGAATATCTGACATGCAATTTATCTTCCTTTATATATAATTATTTTCTATATCCTTTAACGATATAGCTTTCATTATTTTCATCAAATTTCATTTCTTCGATAAGTGTATGTTGTTTTAAAAAATATAATCTATCTGCATCTTCACTAGATACAGTTTCTACGTAATATGACAAAGTCGCTTTTATTTGATCAAACAGTAACTGCTTCACTTTTAATTTATCTTCACTATTACGACTTGATACAAATACAGACGGATGGCCTGATACCGGTACATCAGTTTCTTCAGAACATTGATCTTTTTTATTAAAAATGATTGCTTGTGGAAGGTCATCCATATCTAAGTCTTTTACCAATTGATTAACCGTATCATATTGAGCACGATATTCTGGATGACTTGCATCAACGACATGTAGAAGTAAATCAGCACTTTTCGTTTCTTCTAATGTCGACTTAAATGCTGCTACTAACGTTGTAGGCAACTTTTGAATGAAGCCTACGGTATCAGAAATAATTAAATTAAACCCATTGTTAATTTGTATTTGTCGTGTTTTAGGGTCAAGTGTGGCAAATAGTAAATCTTTTTCAAAAGTCGTTTCGTTTGCTAAAACATTAAACCAAGAAGATTTTCCAGCGTTAGTGTAGCCAATAAGTGCAATTTGAAACACTTGATTTTGTTCGCGTTGATTACGATATCTTTCACGATGTTCGACCACTGTTTTAAGTTGAAGTTTAATTTCATTCATACGTGTTCTAATATGACGTCTATCCATTTCTAATTTTGTTTCACCAGGACCACGCGTACCAATTCCCCCGCCTAAACGAGATAAACTTTTTCCATGTCCTTGTAATCTAGGAAGTAAGTAATCGAGTTGAGCTAATTCAACTTGTAATTTACCTTCTCTACTACGCGCTCTTAAAGCAAAAATTTCAAGAATGAGCTGTGTTCTATCGATAATTTTAATGCCCAAATTATCATTTAATGTTTTTGATTGTGCTGTTGTTAATTCATCATTTGTCACAACAACATCGATGTCATGAAATTCTATAAAAGCTTTAATTTCATCAATCTTACCTTTGCCAACATAATATTTATAATCAAATTGATCTTTATTTTGAGTGACTTGTCCTTTAACATCTAATTGACAAGTCAACGCTAAAGCTTCTAATTCTTCCATTGTAGATTCAAAATTATATTGATGATCACTTTGAGCATGTACACCAACTAATACAGCAGTTTCTAACTTTTTCTTTGTATCATAAGTGTGTTGCTGAGTCATGATATACATCTCCTTTTCTAACATGTCTTACATATTCTATCATAGAGCAAGTTTAAAGACTAACGACTAAAACTATGTTAAATTAAAGCTAAATTGAAAGGGTGATAGTATGGAAAATATTTATGATTTTGAAGTTCAAAAATCTAATGGTGAAAATTATAAATTAGATGTATATAAAGGCGATGTTATGCTTATCGTTAATACAGCGAGTGAATGTGGATTTACACCACAATTTGAAGGATTACAAGAACTATATAATAAATATAAGGACCAAGGATTTATTGTTTTAGGTTTCCCATGCAATCAGTTTGGAGGTCAAGAACCTGGTTCTGGTGCTGAAGCAAATCAAAATTGTAAAATTAACTACGGTGTCACATTCCCTATTCATGAAAAAATTGACGTTAAAGGCGATAACCAGCATCCATTGTTCCGTTATTTAACAAGTCAAGCTAAAGGCATGTTAAGTGAAAAAATTAAATGGAATTTCACTAAGTTTTTAGTTGACCGTGAAGGTAATATTGTTCAACGCTTCTCACCTCAGAAAAAACCTGCTCAAATTGAAAAAGATATTGAAAAACTTCTATAAATTAAATAAAAGCTTCAATATAGATGACTATGTCATAGACAATCGTTCTATATTGAAGCTTTGTTTTATTACAAACATTTCCTTTATTTGTTCAAAAGTGCAAAAATTGATGAGAATTTTGCAAGCTACGTATACATTTCGACCGTGGACTACGCTCTAAAATTCAGTAACTTGGCACTTTAATTACAACTTATTCTTCACCTTCGCCTGTAGCTTCAGACGATTCATTATCTACAGTGAAAGTGCTGATCGCATGTTTGTAAATCAAATGTTGTTTGCCTTGAGAAACTAAGCTAATCATGTATTTATCAAAGTCTTCAATAACACCTTTCATTTGAAAACCATTTAAGAAAAATACAGTAATTTCCGTTTGTTCTGCTTTAAAGTTCTCTAGTGCTTGATCTTGGATGTTTTGGTTTGCAATCATGTTTAGAACTCCTTTTATTTATTTGGGTTGTAATCTCATCTAACATCATTTGAAGTGACATTGTCTCTCTATCAAACCATTGAACATTCATTTTGTTTTTAAACCATGTGAGTTGTCTTTTCGCATATTGCCTTGAATGTTGTTTTAATAATTCTACAGCTGGTTCTAATTCCATTTTTCCTTTTATAACAGGGACAAGTTCTTTGTAACCAATTGCTTGCATACTCTGACTAGATTCAAAACCTTGTTCAACTAGTGCTTTCACTTCATTAAATAATCCGTGGCCCAACATAATATCAACACGTTTATTTATTCTTGTATATAATGTTTTGCGCGACATTTCAATCCCTACTAATAATGTATCATAATTTTCTGTATATTGTTGAACTTTCTTTCGAGAACTTAAAAGTTTTTTTGTTTTTAAGTAATATTCAATCGCTCTAAGTACTCTTTTTCTATTATTTGGATGAATATCTTTAGCTGATGTTTCATCAAACGATGCTAAGTAACGATGTAAGTCATCATTATTCAATTGATTTAATGCATCTAATTTTTCTTTTACTCTTAATTCTTTTTCTACTGATACATTTTCATCATCAAATGGATAATCGTAAATTAAAGACTGAATATATAAACCTGTACCTCCTGCAATAATAGGTACTTTACCTCTTTTTGTAATATCTTCAATAAGCACTTCTGCTCTTTTTTTAAATTCGTATGCAGAAAATGATTCATCAGGATTTAAGATATCTATTAAATAATGGGGTATCCCTTCCATTTCTGTTTCTGTTACCTTTGCAGTACCTATATTCATTTGACGGTATACTTGCATCGAATCGCCACTAATGATTTCTCCATTCATTTTTTTAGCTAATTCGATACTCAATTCTGTTTTACCCGAAGCTGTCGGTCCTACAATAACTACTAGAAAAGGTTTTTTTGATGCTTGCAATGATTACGCCTCACTCTGATTATTTTTCAATACTTGTTTTTGAATCCAATCAAACATATGATTCCATATCATTTGTTGATCAACTTCAAATAATATTTCATGTCTTCTATTTGCATAAAGTTGTACCGTAATATGTTTAATACCAGCTTTTTTAAATTTTCTGGCCAAGGATTTAACACCTCTGCCATACTCTCCAAAAGGATCATTTTTTCCTGAAATCATCAATATTGGTAACTGTTTATTCATTTTTTTTAATTGAGTATAATTTGCAGTACGTGTCATATGTTTTACTGTTTCATAAATTAATTGGTTTGAAACTAAAAAGCCGGTATACTCATCGTTTACAAATTTATCAACTTCTGTAGATTGTG
>OBZA01000414.1_pt1 | contig 12962 bp, 27 predicted proteins | sample 1476871 | NCBI WGS metagenome assembly OBZA01 (sample SAMEA2580227, study PRJEB22360) | human gut metagenome | biome: human gut; feature: human-associated habitat; material: faeces | place: Denmark | collected 2008/2010
ATAAGCTACACAAATTTTCTAATTTAAAACTAGAGATTGCGTGGAAGCTTCTAAAGATATTTATACTATCGACATACATGAAGTTTGGAACAGGTAAGTCATAATAATTATTAGTATTTTTTAATACTGAAATATCAAAAAGTGCATTATGAGCAATAATTAAATGTGATTCTTTTAAAAGATAGAGAATTTCTTGGTAAATATCTGGATATTTAGGTGCTTTTAATATGACATCTTCAGGTATTTTATGTATTTTAGCGTTTTTCAAGTTATATCTATTATTAGGAGGATTAATATAAGATGAATAAACTTTTACTATTGATAAATCCTTAATTAAAGATACAGCAACTTCGCAAGGGCTGTTCATATGTTCATTCATAGTTTCAAAGTCTAAGACTGCAATATCATATTTTTTCATTTGCAAGTGCTCCTTTTATAAAATAACTTTTCCAATTAACCTCACACTTTCATTTCTATAAAAGTGTAGATCGTCGTAATCTTTATTTAGTGAAACTAGAGTCAATCTATCATCTTCAACAAAGACTTTCTTAACGTACGCTTCTTCTTCAATGATGAATATACCAATTTGTCCATTCTTTATATTGTGAGTTTTCTCCACAAATATGATTTCGCCATCTTTAAACATAGGTTCCATAGAATCACCATTTACTTTTAACGCTAAATCGTGTGTGGGGATAGGTCCTTTAACCATTTCAGTAAATAGCGTTTCATCGTGTAAACGTTCTCCTACACCAGCAGAGACGCAACCATTGACGTTAACTGGAGTTTTCTCCTGTTTATATGAATTAATATCTACAACGTTATCTCCTTTAGAATTCTGTTCTTCCAATTGTTCATTTGCATAGTTAAGTACGTTTTCTTGGCGGGGAGGTGTGAGTTTGTTGTATATGGAAGTGATGTCGTTATCGTCTTTGTATGTAGTATCTATGTCGCTTTTACCAACCTCGAAAACATCAGCTATCCTTTGTATAACGCCGTGAGAGGGGTTGGAACGTAAATTTAAATAATCGCTTAAAGTAGATGGTTTTATGTTAATGAGTTCAGCAAGTTTCTTTTGAGACATATTTGAATCGTTGAGAAATTTTCTAATGTTTTTGGCTATAATAATATTTCTTTCTTTGTTCATATTACTTACCTCCTTTTTTCTTATTATACGAAATTTTCATATCATAGTAAAGTTTTTTACGAAAAAAACGTATTTAATGTTGACAATACGAAAATTTCGTATTATATTAGGTTTACGAAAGGCGGTGACAACATGAAAACATTAAAAGAGTTGAGGACTGATTACGGATTGACTCAAAAAGAGTTAGGAGATTTATTTAAGGTCTCATCACGTACAATTCAAAATATGGAAAAAGACTCTACAAACATTAAAGATAGTTTACTTTCTAAGTATATGAGTGCTTTTAATGTTAAATATGATGATATTTTTTTAGGTAATGAATACGAAAATTTCGTATTTACGAATGATAAAAAGAAATCAATTATTTTAGCATTTAAAGAAAAACAAACATCTTAATAGGAGGAATAACAAATGAACATTCAAGAAGCAACGAAGCTAGCGATGGAGAAAGGAATAAGTATAAGGAGAGAGAATCAAGATGTGTATGGGATATTACCAACTAATTTGCAGCGTTATCAATGCCTAGTCGTATCTAGACACTATAAGAAAAAAAGACAAACCGCCGCCGGAAGGTGGCAGCCTAGCGCAGACGATTTAATAGCAGATGATTGGATTTTAGATTATTAATTTTTTCAAATCTCTAATTAAACCCATAAGTGTTTTGTAATCTTTTTTGGATTCTGATTCTGAGTAGGCGATACCTTCTCGAGAAAGAGCCATCTCAAGAAAACCGCCATCTTCAGCAGAAGCAATTACAAAATCTCTATGCTTTAATTCAAGAACTGCATCGATATAGTCTTCAAAATTAAAACCTAAAAAGAAAGCGTTAAATGAGGATTCATCACTACCGAAATAAGATGCAGAACGTTTAGACATACCTTCGTCAATTCTATCAAGGTAAATTGAACAAAGTTGTAAAAGGACAAATTTAGCTTCATCAGTCATAAGTCATTCACCTCCTTAATAGGAGTATAGCAGAAAGGAGCACAAACAATATGCAAGCATTACAAACAAAATCGAACATAGGCGAAATGTTCAACATACAAGAAAAAGAAAATGGAGAAATCGCAATCAGCGGTCGAAAACTTCATCAAGCATTAGAGGTTAAGACTCCATACAAAAAATGGTTTGAAAGAATGAGTGATTACGGATTTGAAGAAAATATCGATTATATAGTCACGGACATTTTTGTCCATAACCCACTAGGAGGTCGTCAGAATCAAACTGACCACGCACTCACACTAGACACTGCAAAAGAGATTGCAATGATTCAACGTAGTGAACCTGGCAAACGTGCAAGACAATACTTCATCCAAGTTGAAAAAGCATGGAATAGCCCAGAAATGATTATGCAACGTGCTTTAAAAATTGCTAACAACACAATCAATCAATTAGAAACAAAGATTGAACGTGATAAACCAAAAATTGTATTTGCAGATGCAGTAGCTACTACTAAGACATCAATTTTAGTTGGAGAGTTAGCAAAGATCATTAAACAAAACGGTATAAACATCGGGCAACGCAGATTGTTTGAGTGGTTACGTCAAAACGGATTCCTTATTAAACGCAAGGGTGTGGATTATAACATGCCTACACAGTATTCAATGGAACGTGAGTTATTCGAAATTAAAGAAACATCAATCACACATTCAGACGGTCACACATCAATTAGTAAGACGCCAAAAGTAACAGGCAAAGGACAACAATACTTTGTTAATAAGTTTTTAGGAGAAAAACAAACAACTTAACAGGAGGGCACAGCAAATGGAAGCTCAAAACAAAAAAGTCATCTATTACTACTATGACGAAGCAAATAATAGACGACTATTATCAATTGGTAACTTAGATACCTATTTATTAGCAGATATCAAATCAAGATTTGGTTTATATAAAAAGGCAATCCCTGATTTAGATAATCTATACATTCAAATAGATGGTATCGAATTTAAATTATATTAAATTTTTGGAAATGCAAAGGAGCATAAACAAATGAACGCACTATACAAAACAACCCTCCTCATCACAATGGCAGTTGTGACGTGGAAGGTTTGGAAGATTGAGAAGCACACTAGAAAACCTGTGATTAGTATCAGGGCGTTGAGTGACTATCTAAACAACAAATCTTTAACCATACCGAAAGATGCTGAAAATTCTACTGAATCTGCTCGTCGCCTTTTGAAGTTCGCCGAACAAACTATTAGCAAATAACAACATTATACACGAAAGGAATGATAGAAATGCCACATGTATTAAACGTAACCGTTCCAATACCTGAAACACATGTACTTATCACAAAAGATGAATATGATGAGCTAATTGGTTATTCATTAGACCCTGTATGGAACATGAGTGACTTAAAGAAGAAATTAAAAATTGCATCTGATGAGACTATCAAGGACAGATTACTATTTCATCCTAGATTTGAAAAAGAACTAAGAGCGCAAGGAATTGTGCATTACCCAGATGAGAATTTTAATCGCTGGAGATTTAACGCAAGAAAGATGAATAAATTCGTCGATGAGCATTTCAATGAAATATATAAGGAGAGAATAAAATGAGCAACATTTATAAAAGCTACCTAGTAGCAGTATTATGCTTCACAGTCTTAGCGATTGTGCTTATGCCATTGTTGTACTTCACTACAGCATGGTCAATTGCGGGATTCGCAAGTATCGCAACATTCATATTTTATAAAGAATACTTTTATGAAGAATAAAAAAACTGCTACTTGCGCCAACAAGTAACAGTAATGTAATTAGAAATATAAACTTACGTTCAATATAAAACGAAACAAGGAGGAAGTCAACCATGACTAAAAACTATAAAGACATGACGCAGGAAGAAATAAAAGACTTATTATCTGAAAAAACGGCAGAATTGTATGAATTAGCGAAAGAAATTAAGGGAGAAAGTAAATTTGATATTTTGCTTTTCTCATCAATAGGAGTTATCGACGGAGATTATTTAGCAGGTTCAAGTTCTGTGATTGGTCATACTTTTGATCTTGCTTACTTATTGGATAGCACTAAGAGTTATAAAGATATTGTCAATGTTCTCCAAATGTGTAAATCACAAAAAATTCTCGGTATAGATGACGACAAGGAGGACTAAAACAATGTATTACAAAACGGGTGACGTATGTCGAAAAATATTTAATGTAGATGGCTTTGATTTTCAATTAAGAGTTAAGAAGCGAGCATATAGTGTCGAAATAGTCGTTTTAGATCATGAAGGAAATTCAATTGACGGGCTACTAGTTTCTGACGAGAACGATCTATACACAGCTTTAGATATTTTGAAACAAAGTATTTATGAATGGATTGAAAATAACACAGATGAACAGGACAGACTAATTAACTTAGTCATGAAATGGTAGGTATAAGCATGAGAGATACAGAAAGAAATATATTGAATATTTTTAAGACGTTATTCGACGAATATACTTTGTCAAACCAACGAGCATTATTGGAAATTGAACGTAATCATCACGGATACTTATCGATTAATTTCTTGCACTATCACGACAGTTACAAAACAAACAATAAGCTTGTGCAGATACATGAAATCAATCCAGACAGCCATGAACGAATAAAAAATTTAATTATCGAGGTGCTAAGAGGTCATCGGAAGATTAAAAAAGGAGCATGAGGAAAGATATGAAAATAAATAAGTTAACTATATCGAACTTTGCTGGAATCAAAGAAGAAAAATTTAACTTTGACGGTAAAGATGCAAAAATATACGGCAATAATGCGACTGGCAAGACTACAACAGCAACCGCATTACAATGGCTGCTTTTCGATAAGGGTTTAGACGGTTCAACCAAATCATTTAACCCTGTACCTTTAAACGAAAAAAACGAAGAAAATTATGAGTTAATTCCGACTGTTTTCGCAGAATTTGAAATCGACGGAAAAATTACGACTTTTAAAAAAGAGTCACATCCTAAATACACAATAAATCAAAAAACGAATCGCAAGGAATACTCACGAAGTCGAACGAAGAAACAATATATCAATGATGAATCAATAAAAGTAAAGGATTATAAAGCTCGTATTGATGAACTGATTGATGAAGATGTATTCAAGTTAATTACGAACCCTCAAGCATTTAACTTACTAGATTGGAAGAAACGAAGAAGTTTGTTGTTTGAAATCGCTAAACCAATCAATGATGAGGATGTCATTAAAACAAATGATGATTTTAAAGAACTAAATAATATTCTTGGAGATCACGAAATTGAAACAAAGAAAAAGATTCTTACAGACAAGATAAAACAGATTAACAAAGATATCAAAGATATTCCGATACGTATTAACCAAACGCAACAAAATAAGCAGGATGTACCGGAATTCGATAATGATAGACACACAATCATAAAACAAGAAATTGAGCAACTTGAAAATGAGCGTATAGATATTCAAAACGGTGCAGAAGAAATTAATTTGCGTAACCAATTAGCTGATAAACAATCAGAATTGAAGCGCATAGAAGCTAATAATAGCGCCAGTAATGAGAACAAAATACATGCTTTAACAAATGAGCTACACGTTGAAAATGGAACGGTTGCGAATCTTAAAACAAGATTAAAGCAAAACAAACAACAAATTACACATGAAGAAAATCGACGTAATCAATTATTAGAAAATCATAAAGGATTAAAAAGTGATTTAGAAAAAGCTAAAAATCAAAAATTTGAATATCTTGATGACAATGTATGTAGTTGTTGTGGTCAACAGTTACCAGCTGAACAAGTGAGTGAGGTAAGAGAAAAAGCATTGCAGAAATTCAATGCAAACAAATCGAAAGAATTAGAAACAATACAAACATCTATCAATCACATTATTTCAGAGGGCAAGAAAATAAAGCCAATTATCGAGAAATTAGAGGATGACAACAATAATTTACAAATTAAAATCAACGAAGCAGAAGAGCGTTCAGCAAGAATACAAAACAAAATTAATAAGTTGAAAACAACTCACGTTGACGTTACGCAAACTGACGAATACAAAGCAGTAATGTTAGAGATAAATGAGATTAATCAAAAACGCTCTAACATCAGGAAAACTATTCAAGATAAAGTTTCAGGAATAGATGACAAAATAAGCGAACTTACTCAAGAAAAATCAGAAATTGAAGTGTCAATATCAATCGAAAAATCAAATAAACATCTAGATGATGTTATTTCTGAATTAAGAAATGAAGAAGACAGATTATTGGATGAAAAAGAAAAGTATTCACATGACCTTTATATCTTAAAAGAATTTACAACAACAAAAGTCAAAATGCTTACTGAAAACATCAATAACGAATTTGATATTGCTGAATTTAAGCTATTCAATACCTTAGTTAACGGCGAATTAGAAGAAACATGTTCAACAACGGTTAATGGTGTCGAGTATGACAGCGGTTTAAATAACGCCTCAAGAATTAATGTTGGCTTAGATATCATCAACACACTATCAAAACATTTTAAAGTTACAGCGCCAATATTTATTGATAATGCTGAATCAGTAACAGAGCTTATCAAAACAGAATCACAACAAATTCAATTGATAGTAAATGAACAAGATAAAAAATTAAGAATGGAGACTATATAAAATGACTGAAAATAATAAATTACAAACTATTGAACAACAATTAGTACAAGAAAAGAACGTATCTGACAACGTATTAAACAAAGTGAGAGTTTTAGAGTCACAAGGCAATTTGGAATTGCCAAATGATTATTCACCAAGTAATGCCATGAAACAAGCATGGTTACAAATCAGCCAAGATAACAAATTAATGAGTTGTAACGATACAAGCAAAGCAAATGCCTTATTAGACATGGTAACGCAAGGTTTAAATCCAGCTAAAAATCAATGCTACTTTATTCCTTACGGCAACAAAATGCAGTTACAACGTAGCTATCACGGTAATGTAATGATGTTAAAACGTGATGCAGGTGCTCAAGATGTTGTTGCTCAAGTGATTTATAAAGGCGATACATTCAAGCAAGAAATGGGAGAAACAGGACGTATCAAAGCGATTAAACACGAACAAGACTTCTTTAACATCGACAAAGAAAACATTATCGGTGCGTACTGCACAATCGTATTTAATGATGGACGAGATAACTATATTGAAGTCATGACTATTGAACAAATTAAACAAGCATGGATGCAGTCATCAATGATTAAAGATGAAAAAGCATTACAAAATTCTAAAACACATAATAATTTCAAAGAAGAAATGGCTAAAAAAACAGTTATCAATAGAGCTGCTAAACGTTATATCAACACATCAACAGATAGCAATCTTTTCAAATACGCACAAGAATCCGAACAACGTCAACGCAAAGAAGTGTTGGACGCAGAAGTTGAAGAAAATGCAAATCAAGAACAATTGGACTTTGAACAACCAGTTCTTGAAGAAGCACAATACACAGAATTAGAAAATGATAAGCCTATTGATGTATCTGACTTTGAAGAAATAAAAGAACCTGCAACAGAAAAAGAAAGCGAATAAGAGCCATTTTAATTGAAACAATAGCAACTGGTTCAAGTGGTAACTGCTACGTCTTAAATGATGGACGTACTACGTTACTATTTGAGGCAGGTATAAAATTTGAACGTGTTCAAAAGCATTTCAAATATAAAACAAGACATATAGCAGGGTGTCTTATCACACACGAACATGGTGATCATGCAAAGTATACAAAGCAGTTTGTCGACAATGGTGTAATCAGCTATATGACTGCTGGAACACAACAAGCTATGAATTTTGAAAGTCATCGCTTATGCACGATTAAGGCAAAGCAAGAGCTGCGAATAGGCACATGGTCAATTCTACCGTTTGACATCGAACATGATGCTAACGAGCCTGTGGCTTTCTTATTACAAAGCACACTAGGTTATAAGGTTCTGTATGTTACTGATACAAAGTATTTGAAATACAAATTTAATGGCATTACGCACATGATGCTAGAAGTTAATTATATCTATGAACAAATGCAAGAAAACATAAAAAACGGCAGTGTGCACAGCACATTAGCAAACAGAATTATGGAGTCTCATTTTAGCTTAGAACATGCTATCGGAATGTTAAAAGCAAATGATTTAACTAGACTCGAAGAAATACATTTAATTCATTTAAGTAGTCAAAATTCAAATGCAAAATACATTAAAAGTGAAATACAAAAAGTGACGGGCGCGCCCGTTTATTTTGGAGGTTTATAAATGCTAAACAGAACAATATTAGTTGGTCGTTTAACTAGAGACCCAGAATTAAGAACCACTCAAAGTGGTGTAAATGTAGCATCATTCACATTAGCAGTTAACCGTACATTTACAAATGCACAAGGCGAGCGCGAGGCAGACTTTATTAATATCATCGTATTTAAAAAACAAGCAGAGAACGTTAATAAATACCTATCTAAAGGATCGTTGGCGGGCGTAGATGGTAGGTTACAAACGCGGAACTATGAAAATAAGGAAGGTCAACGTGTATACGTTACGGAAGTTATTGCTGATAGTATTCAATTTTTAGAACCGAAAAACTCAAATGACACTCAACAAGATTTATATCAACAACAAGTACAACAAACACGTGGACAATCGCAATATTCAAATAACAAACCAGTAAAAGATAATCCGTTTGCGAATGCAAATGGTCCGATTGAACTAAATGATGATGATTTACCATTCTAATTTAACCGGTTTGAAAGTGAGGTGTGTATATGACTGGTTGGATAAGTATTGATCGCTCAATTCAAAATCATTGGCTATTTAAAGAAAAGAGAACATTTTCAAAGTTCGAAGCATGGATATATTTACTCATGGAAGCGAATCATTCAGAGGCAAAAGTGCCTATAGGAAACCAAATTGTAACCGTTGAAAGAGGACAAAGATTAACATCTATTTTGACCTTGTCTGACCTTTTTAACTGGTCACGATTTAAAGTGAAAACCTTCCTTGACTTACTCGAGAGTGATGGAATGTTAGAAGTCAAAACAACATCAAAATATACCCTTATAACCATTGTCAATTATGACTTTTATCAAAGTGAGCAGGGCAGGAACCAACATCAAAACGACATCAAACCAACATCAAAACAACATCAGTCAAACATCAACCCAACATCAAAACAACATCAAACCAACACAAACAATAATGATAATAAAGATAATAATGAAAAGAATGTGAATAATGAGAAGAAGAAGGTAACCGCCTTCGACTTCTTCCAAGATAACGGATTCGGTTTCATAACTCCTTACAATTTAGACGATTTAAATTACTATCTTGATTCATTTGAAAATGATTCAGATGAAATAGTTACCGCATCACTTAAAATCGCTAAAGACAGAAACAAGGTTACTTGGGGATATGCTAAAAGCATTTTGAATACTTGGCTTAATGCAAACTTGAAATCTATTGAACAAGTACGTGCATTTGAAAAGCAACAACTTGAAAGCAAAAAACAAAATTATAAACCTTTCGTTAAACAATCAAAAGAAAAAACACCCAAATGGCTCACAGACAGCACGAGAGAAACGAAAACGCCGGAAGTAGATGAAAACCTTGAGAAAGACAGAGAAGCTTTTATTAAGCGTCTAAATAGCAAATGGGAGTGATTGAAAATGGATGCATTTGATAAATACTATCTATTTGATCATGACGGCAACAAAATGTTTTCAGTTACACCACATTTTAAAGATGGACGGCATTTAGTTGTTGGATTAAAACATACAAAATTCAATGGTCGACGTTGGTACTTAGATGATTATGAATTAAAAACACTTATTGATAATGAACAAATGGAGTTAGGACACCAAACAAGCTTATTTGAATATATATGAGGGATTACATGGAGATAGAAATTAAATTTAACGAAACTTTCGAGGCACCTATGGGCTCGCCTCGACCGCGTTTTAGCACAAAAGGTAGATATGCACACATATATGCCTACAAAATATACAGAACATAAAAAATATTTACAAAATCAAATGCCAAAGCTAAATCTAGAAAATGCATTAAAAATTGAATTAGAGTTTTACTTTACTCCACCTAAATCATGGTCGAAGAAAAAGAAAACTCAAGCGATTGGACAATTAAAAGTAACTAAACCAGATATCGATAATTTGATGAAGACAGTTCTAGACGCTTGTAACAATTATTTGTGGAAAGATGACAATCAAATTGCAGAAATAACTAGCTCAAAGCGTTATGGAATTGAGCCCAAAATAATCATACGAATAGAAGAAATATAAGAGGTGGATAAAATGGCGAGAAAAGCAAGGATTGTAACAATAAATGATAAACCATATAGGTTTACCAAATCTGAAATGGAATTAATAGAAAGTCACGGTATAACCGCTGGAATGGTTTCTAAGAGAGTAAAAGACGGTTGGGAACTACATGAAGCAATGGACGCACCAGAAGGTACGCGTTTAAGCGAGTACAGAGAAAAGAAAACAATAGAAAGACTGGAACAAGCTAGACTCGAACGCAAATTGGAAAGAAAGCGAAAGAAAGAGGCTGAGCTAAGAAGAAAGAAGCCACATTTGTTTAATGTGCCTCAGAAACATCCAAGAGGACGTTATGCGTGCTACCTGATGGAAAACGACATATTCGTGAAAGTTAAGAAGTAGATCATGACAGATAACGCACGCAAAGAATACCTAAATCAATTCTTTGGATCTAAGAGATATCTGTATCAAGATAACGAACGAGTGGCACATATCCATGTAGCAAACGGCAATTATTACTTTCACGGGCATATCGTACCAGGTTGGCAAGGCGTAAAGAAGACGTTTGATACAGCCGAAGAGCTAGAAATATATATAAAGCAACATGGTTTGGAATACGAGAAACAGAAGCAACTAACTTTATTTTAGAGGAGATGGAAATGATGAATAACCGCGAACAAATTGAACAGTCCGTTATAAGTGCTAGTGCGTATAACGGTAATGACACAGAGGGATTACTAAAAGAGATTGAGGACGTATATAAGAAAGCGCAAGCGTTTGATGAAATACTTAAGGGTTTACCTAATGCTATGCAAGATGCACTCAAAGAAGATATTGGTCTTGATGAGGCAGTAGGGATTATGACGGGTCAAGTGGTCTATAAATATGAGGAGGAGCAGGAAAATGAAGAAATTTAATGTCCAAATCACATACGCTGGCATGATTGAAGAGACTATCGAGGCTGAAAGTTTAGAAGAAGCAGAAATTGAGGCGGATTTTATTGCGATATTTGAAGCATCATTTAATTATGATGAATATGAAATTAATGTAGAGGAGGCACAGGAAAATGAATAACACATTAACAATTGATCAATTACAAGAGTTATTACAAATACAAAAGGAGTTCGACGATAGAATACCAACGCTGAACTTACGAGATAGCAAAATAGCATATGTAGTTGAATTCTTTGAATGGTTTAATACATTGGAAACGTTTAAGAACTGGAAGAAGAAACCAGGTAAGCCGTTAGACGTACAACTTGATGAATTAGCTGACATGTTGGCGTTTGGATTGAGTATTGCGAATCAAGTAGGAGTGTCATCAGAAGAGATAAAAGAAGCGATTGAATCAAGTTTTAAAAATACAGAATTTCACAAAATGTTTAATTTTAAAGATAAAGAATTTGCTCAAGACGCAGTTGTTAGTACACCACAGATAATATTCAAAGAATTTTATCCCGACCAATTGGCAATTGTAATAGTGATAGACATAGCTTACAACTTATATTCTATCGACCAACTCATTGACGCATACAAAAAGAAAATGAAAAGGAACCACGAAAGACAAGATGGAACAGCAGACGCAGGAAAAGGATACGTGTAAAGACATCTTAGATCGAGTCAAGGAGGTTTTGGGGAAGTGAGCGACATGTTAGAAATATTTTTAATAGGGTTTGGCGTTTATCTCTTTTATCGCATAGCAATTATTTTTCTTAAGAGTAAAAAGACTATACACACAAACATATATGAAATGTTAATGCTTGCTACTATCTTTATGATATCTACATTTGCTTATAAACATCAAAAGACGCATATCTTAATAGCATTTTTAGTAATGTTTTTTATGAGTAAGCTCAAACAAGCTCAAGGGAGCTATGAGGAATGACACAATACTTAGTCACAACATTCAAAGATTCAACAGGACGTAAACATACACACATAACTAAAGCTAAGAGTAATCAAAGGTTTACAGTTGTTGAGGCAGAGAGTAAAGAAGAAGCGAAAGAGAAGTACGAGAAACAAGTTAAAAGGGATGCAGTTATTAAAGTGGGTCAGTTGTTTGAAAATATAAGGGAGTGTGGGAAATGATTAAAAAACTTAAAAATATGGATGGGTTCGACATCTTTATTGTTGGAATACTGTCATTATTCGGTATAACCGCATTGCTACTTGTTGTCGCATTGCCTATCTATACAGTGGCTAGTTACCAAAACAAAGAAGTACATCAAGGGACAATTACAGATAAATATAACAAAAGACAAGATAAAGAGGACAAATTCTATATTGTATTAGATGATAAACAAGTCATCGAAAACTCAGACTTATTCTTCAAAGGAAAGTTTGATAGCGCAGACATACAAGCTAGGTTAAAAGTAGGTGATAAAGTAAAAGTTAAGACGATTGGATATAGAATACACTTTTTAAATTTATATCCGGTCTTATACGAAGTAAAGAAGGTAGATAAAAAATGATTAAGCAAATACTAAGATTATTATTCTTACTAGCGATGTATGAGTTAGGTAAGTATGTAACTGAGCAAGTATATATTATGATGACGGCTAATGATGATGTAGAGGCGCCGAGTGA
>OBZA01000421.1_pt1 | contig 12736 bp, 12 predicted proteins | sample 1476871 | NCBI WGS metagenome assembly OBZA01 (sample SAMEA2580227, study PRJEB22360) | human gut metagenome | biome: human gut; feature: human-associated habitat; material: faeces | place: Denmark | collected 2008/2010
GCATTGCCTGTAGAATTTCTTTTCGAAATTCTCTGTGTTGGGGCCCACACCCCAACTTGCATTGCCTGTAGAATTTCTTTTCGAAATTCTCTGTGTTGGGGCCCCATTGTTATAAGCTCATTTTAACTCTGTCGATGACTGCCAATATAACATTGTAAAGCCCAGGACGTTAATTTATCCTAGGCTCCCTCTTTTTAGTTATTAAACTTTATTCATTGTAAATTGTTAATAAATTTTTTAAAAACTTATTCGTCATCCATTTTCAATACAGCCAAGAAAGCATCCTGTGGAATTTCAACATTACCAACTGCTTTCATCTTAGCTTTACCTGCTTTTTGTTTTTCAAGTAATTTACGTTTACGGCTTATGTCACCGCCATAACATTTAGCTAAAACGTTTTTACCCATTGATTTAATATTTGTACGCGCTACAATTTTTTGTCCTATTGCAGCCTGTACAGGTACTTCAAATTGCTGTCTTGGAATTAACGTTTTAAGTTTTTCAACTAATGCTTTACCACGTTCATATGCAAAATCTCTATGAACTATGAAGCTTAGCGCATCCACTTTATCACCGTTTAATAAAATATCCATCTTAACTAAATTACTTTCTTTATTTTCGATGAATTCATAATCAAATGATGCATATCCTTTAGTATTAGATTTAAGTTGATCGAAGAAATCAAATACAACTTCAGCTAAAGGTAATTCATAAACAATATTTACACGAATATCATCTAAATAGTCCATATTTATAAATAGTCCACGTTTACGTTGACATAATTCCATTACTGCACCTACATAGTCATTTGGAACCATCATAGTTGCACGAACATATGGCTCAAATATTTTATCAATTTTATCACGATCTGGCATTTGTGCTGGGTTATCAACCGTCACTTCTGAACCGTCCCTTAAAATACATTGATAAATTACAGATGGTGCTGTTGCAATTAATTCAATGCCAAATTCTCTTTCAATTCTTTCTTGAATTATTTCCATGTGTAACATACCTAAGAAACCAGTTCTATAACCAAAACCTAATGCTTGTGACGATTCAGGCTCAAATTCTAATGATGCATCATTCAATTGTAATTTTTCTAATGCTTCTCTTAAATCATTATAATTTTTGTTATCTATTGGGAACAGTCCGCAATATACCATTGGATTCATTTTCTTATAACCTTGCAATGGTTCTGATGCAGGTCTACTAGCTAATGTGATGGTGTCACCAACCCTAGAATCATCAACATTTTTAATACTTGCAATAATATAACCAACATCACCAACTGTTAATTCATCAACTGGAAGCTGCTTAGGTGTATTAATTCCAACTTCTGTTACTTCGAACTCTTTACCAGTGGCCATCATTCGAATTTTATCTCCAGCTTTAACAACACCGTCTACAATTCTTATCGATGAAATTACCCCTCTATATGGATCATACTCAGAATCAAATATTAATGCTTTTAGTGGTGCTTCTGGGTCACCATCTGGAGCTGGCACAACTTCAACTATTTTCTCTAGTATCTCTTCAATTCCAATGTTAGATTTAGCACTTGCTAAAACAACATCGTCTTGGTCTAAACCTATCATATCTTCAATTTCTTGTTTCACGCGTTCAGGTTCTGCAGCAGGTAAATCAATTTTGTTAATAACAGGCAATAACTCTAACTCATTATCTAATGCCAAATAAACATTTGCTAATGTTTGTGCTTCGATACCTTGAGCCGCATCTACTACTAAAATCGCACCCTCACAAGCTGCCAAAGAACGTGACACTTCATATGTAAAATCGACGTGTCCAGGCGTATCGATTAAATGGAATGTATAAGTATTTCCATCTTTAGCTTCGTACTTTAAACGAACTGCGTTTAATTTGATTGTAATACCACGTTCTCTTTCTAAATCCATTGAATCTAGTAACTGATCTTGCATATCTCTTGTTTCAACTGATTTGGTATTTTCTAAAATTCTATCAGCCAATGTAGATTTTCCGTGGTCAATATGTGCTATAATCGAGAAATTCCTTATATTCTCTCTTCTTTTTAAGCGTTGCTCATTATCCATTTTATCCTTCTCACTTTCATAAAATAAACCCGTATTATCTTTCGCATCTTTGATATAATAACGTTTTTAATAGGTAAATGCAAACGCCATAATCTTGGATGAACTTTGAAATTATAACAATCTTTATTTAAATACATACTTGCGATATGTTAATATGTTAATTACGTACTTATAATTATAAAACGTATTGATTGTGTTTCCAACACAATTTATTAAATCTGCAAAATTTTAAGCTAACCCCATCAAATAAATGATTGCACAACGGTTAGACTTTTGTTAAAATATTTCTTGTTGTAATCAAATAAAATTTTGATAAGATGAACTCACTTTTAGGAGGTGACAGAAATGGCAAATATCAAATCTGCAATTAAACGTGTAAAAACAACTGAAAAAGCTGAAGCACGCAACATTTCACAAAAGAGTGCAATGCGTACAGCAGTTAAAAACGCTAAAACAGCTGTTTCAAATAACGCTGATAATAAAAATGAATTAGTAAGCTTAGCAGTTAAGTTAGTAGACAAAGCTGCTCAAAGTAATTTAATACATTCAAACAAAGCTGACCGTATTAAATCACAATTAATGACTGCAAATAAATAATCTTTTTAAATAAAAGTTCAAGCGCATGCTTGAACTTTTATTTTTTATAAAGATAGAATGAATAATTCCAGTATTAACTGTTTATCCATATATGATGATTTAAGTTTATAATCAGTTTCCGCACAAGCATCTACAATATTCAATAATTCATCAAGTTGATAATGTCTTACTTGTCCTAACGCTAATTTTACTCTGTATGGATGCACTCCTATTGTTTTAGCAATTTGCTGTCCACTATATCCTTTTTGACTCAGAATCTTACATTGATAAAATAATCGGTAATTACTTGTAATTAGTGCAAGTAATTTAATTGGTTCTTCTTTCATAGTTATTAAATCTTTTACTAAATGAATTGCTTGTTCTTTCTTTCTTTTCTGAATGTATTCAGTCAGTAAAAATACATTTTGCTCTAAACTTCTATTAATAATTTGGTTAACATCCTGCTTATTAATTGTTGGTCTATCGCCTAAAAATAAAATCAACTTTTCTATCTCTTGTGAGACAATATTAAAGTTAATACCTGTCAACTCAATAAATAAATCTAATGCATCTCTTTTGATATCTTTGAAATTCTCATTTAATTTACTTTGAATCCAATTTTTTATTTCTTCTTCAGACATTTGCTCTATTTTTTTAAGCCTTGCATGCTTTTTTAGAGTTTTAGTTAACTTTTTTCTTTCATCAAGTTTATTTTGATATATCTCAAAGACAATCAAATTTTCGCCATCATATTTTTCAATAAATTCTATTAATTGATCTACATTATGAGCCATATCTTTTGGCGCTTTTTCACCTGTAAATATATATGCATTTTTAACCAAAATTGCTTTTTTATCTGAAAAGAAAGGCAATGTTAATGTTTCTTCAACAATTGGTGCAATCTCTGTTTCGTATAAATTATATTTCACAAAGTTAAAGTCATCTCTATCACTTTTCAAAAATTGTGATATGATTTCTGCACTTTGTTTTTCAACCAATTCAGGCACATCTCCATAAATAGCTACAATATTGTCGCTCATTCATTACACCCTTTCATTCGTTTGACACATCAATAGATTATATCATGTTTCTGTATCTATAAACCACTTGCATTTCCATAAGAGTTTGAATCAACTTTTAAATTATCATCTAAGTCAATTGTAACTTGACCGTTTTGTTGACTATTGTAAATGCGACTGCGAATCCTTTGCAATCGTTTAACAACTTCTATATTAGGAAGATGATACATATTGTTCTTCCCAGAAGAAATCAAACTTATTTTAGGCTTAATCATCTCTATAAATTCTTTAGAACTACTTGTCTTGCTCCCATGATGTCCTACTTTTAAAATATCAATCTCCGGCAAGTTATATTTTTTTAGTAGTAAAGATTCATTATTTTTACTAGCATCGCCCATTAATAAAACTTTTTTATTTTGATATGTAATCATAGTAATAATCGAATACTCATTTTTATCTCGGCTATTTGGAATAAAACTATCAAAAAATAGAAAACTACTATCTCCAAGTTTAAAACTACTAACTTGTCTTACATCCATAAGTTTAATGTTGTACTTATGGCTTAATTTCGATAATAACATCAATGTATTACTACTATATCCCTTATTGTATATCACTATATGTTTAATTTTAATATGACTAATAATATATTCCACTTCACCAATATGGTCATTGTGTGGATGTGTTAAAATTAGATACTCTAATTCATTTATCCCTCTTTCATTTAGCGTTGGTAAAATATGATATTTAGAAATTGAATAACTAGGTTGTTTAGTATCATCAATCACTTTCCCACCTGTATCAATCAAGACATTTTGGTTCTTACCGCCTTCATATAAAATACTGTCTCCCTGCCCCACATTTAACATTGTAATTTTGTGATGTGAATTTGTTGGAAACGTTATTAATAATGTCAGAATAATTATAGTCCAAAACGTAACCAATATATATTTACGTTTAGCCAATAACCAAAATATGTAATAAACAGAAATTATAAATATTATAAATATCCAATCATTAAACTTGGGAACAGAAAAATGTGATTGCTTAATTCTTGTGAATAGGTCTAGTAACCAGTCATGAAAATTAAAACTTAGGTCAACCAAGTAATTTAGCGGCGTTAATCCCACAATAAAATGACTTGTAATAAAGAATAAAATAGATAGCGGAAACAATATAATCGAATAGTACGGTACAAAAATCAAATTAGATAAAAATCCCACCCATTGAAGTTGATGAAAGTTTGGAATGGCAACGATAAATGAAGCTAATTGTGCAATAAACGTAATTATGAATAATGATTGTAACTTTGACAATTGCTGTAAAAAAGGAAAAAGTAGCATAATAAAAAATGAAATGATGAATGAAAATTGAAATCCAATATCATAAACAACTAGTGGGTTTAAAATAAACATAATTATAAATGCAAATGCTAATAGCTGAATACCCTTTATTTTAATTTGCTTAGTAATAAGCAGTACAAGAGTTGTCATTATTATAGCTCTTACAGCACTAGGTGCATAATTTGTGTATTGAGCATATAAAGTTAATACAATGATTGTAATTCCTTTAATGACAAATAAAGGTAAATTTAATCGTTTTAAAGGTTGGTAAATTAAGAATACAATTGCAGCTATATGCGAGCCACTAACTGCCAGCAAATGATATATACCTATCTCTTTAACACGTTCCTTAAATTGCTCATTAATTTCTTTTACGTCACCAGTAATCAATGCCATAATACGATCCGGAAACTTAATACCCGAATCATAAATTCGATTCATTATAAACTGTTTATGTTTCTCAATTAAATTAGACCGGTTCGATTCTAGGCAGCTTTGTACAACTATACTTTGTAATTTAAGAGTTACAAACTTATTTTCATTAACTTTGAATTGTCCTTTAACAATACAATTACGACTTTCAATTTTCTTTAAATCAAAATTCTTTTTATCTGTTAAAAAGAAAGGATATATTTCATTTTTTAAACTCAACCTACCTTTATATGTGTCACTACCTTGACGTTGAATTTGGATTACTTGAGCACGCTCATTAAACTGAGAATTACGTTCAATATAATTGATATAATTGAATATTGCTTGTTGTGAATAATGTAAATACCATGAGGAGAAAATGATTAAAAAGAGAGAAATAGGGGCATAAACGATTTTATTTTTACGATAAGTAATATACAAAAGTAAATTGAAAAGAAATGTAGAGAGCACTTTGCTAGAATTCCAAAGCACTCCTACAATCATTGATAACGCGACATACAGCAAAACATTAACCTTTAGTCAGATATTTAGCAACATATTCTGGTGAAAATGGAATTTTTTTAAATTCAATACCAGATTGTTTGAGTAATTTAGTTGCATATTCATGGTTATGATAATCTTCTGCATAGTAGATACGCTTTATACCTGCTTGAATAATTGACTTTGTACAATTTAGGCATGGAAAATGAGTAACATAGATTGTTGCACCTTCAGTAGATACACCTTGTTTTGCACATTGTAATAAAGCATTCATTTCTGCATGTATCGTTCTGATACAATGTCCATCTTCAATTAAACATCCTTCATCTATACAATGCACCTCGCCAGCTACAGAGCCATTATAACCACCAGCAATAATACGATTATCCTTAACAATCGTTGCACCTACAGATAATCTTTGACAAGTTGAACGTAATGCTAGCAAATGACTTTGTGCCATAAAATATTCTTCCCATTTGATTCTTTCCAAGATGTTCACCTTCCATACTTAAAATTTAGTAACATTTTCTAATAATATAAGATTAATCACAAAAAATAAAATTTGCAATTAAAATAATCCATTATATCGTGAAATAAGATTTCAGTTTATCAAAAGTTTTACTTCCAAAACCTTTTACTTTTTTCAAATCGTCAATTTCTTGAAATGCACCTTGTTGGTTGCGATATTCAACAATTGCATTAGCTTTAGCTTGCCCTACTCCAGGAACAGACATCAATTCTGATACAGATGCGGTATTTAAATTTACTTTAGTATTATTTGTGTTCCCATTTTTTACGTGCACACTGTTTACTTCAATTTGTGGTTCAACATTCTTTTGTCCTTTATGAGGTATGAAAATCATTTTTTGATCTGTTAATTTTTCAGACAAATTAATTCGACTTACATCTGCATCATCCAATAATTGTGCTTTATCAAGTAAATTAACTACTCTATCCTTAGATGTCATTTTATAAACATTAGGATGTTTAACAGCACCTTTTACATCGACATATACAGGACCTTTATTTTTGGAATTATCTCCATCTTTGACCTGGACATCTTCTAATTTGGACAAACTATTATTTTCACTAGTGCTTTGTTTCAGAGCAGTATCTTTATTTTCAAAATTTCTTGAAGTATAATCATCTTGTCTCCAGAATATAAAACCAATTAATACCATAATTAAAACAACAGCACTTATAATATATAACTTCCACTGAGTTAAAAAATCTTTATAGCGTAATAAAAATTGATACAATAAAACCACTCCTCAACTTTATACACGTCTGAGCGAGTGGTTTTACTTTTATTTTTTCGCAATGAAAAACAATCTTTCTGTATCTTCATTATGTTCATCTATATTAAAATCAGTAAATGTTTCAACATGTTTAAAACCGACTTGAGCTAACCAAGACAAATATGTCTTTTCATCAAATGTTCTCTGAAAATGAGACTCATCAAATCTTGAATATGTTTCATCTTCATGTCGAATGAAAAATGTCATATCATGATAAACACTTAAAGGTAAATCTCCTTGCACAGCATCCCATGCTAAAAAAATGTCCCCTTTATCATCAATATAACTTTGATTATTAAACAAAGTCATCATTTTATAAACAGTATGTACATCAAAAATAAATACACCTGAATCAGTCAGATGATGATAAACATTGATGAATGTTTCAATCACTGCAGTTTCATCTTGCAAATAATTTAGAGAGTCACAAAAAATAGTGATGATATCAAATTGTTGTTGCAAATCAAAAGATGTCATATCTCCTTCAAGCCAATTTACATTTGCTGATTTTTGAGCTGCAACAGTCAACATATCAACACTTAAATCCATACCAGTAACATTACCTAAAGCTTCTAATTGAACTGTTAAACTACCAGTACCGCATCCAATATCTAAAATATTTGATTCATCTTTGCAGTGATTTTTTACAATTTCAAACCATTTTTCATATGGTTGATCTTGAGTCAATTGATCGTACACTAGGCTCATTTCTGCATATTGCGACATAATTAATACGCAACCTGACCATATGATTCTAATGGTGCATCTTGATATAACTTTTCAATATTATAATAATTTCTTTCGTCTTTATGGAAAACATGTACCACAACATCAGCTAAGTCAATTAATATCCAACGCGCTTCATTGTATCCTTCCATACGTTTTACTTCTATATTTTGTTCATTGGCTACTTCTTTCACCGCTCTAGCAATCGCTTGAACTTGTCGTTCATTATTTCCGTGCGTTACAACAAAATAATCTGTCATATCGCTGATACCTTTCATTTCTAAAGAAATCGTATCTTCGCCTTTTTTATTGTCAATTGCATCCACAGCAATTGCTAATAATTCTTGTGAATTCATTTAATCATCCTTTATTCTTTCGTCACTATAGTTATAATAATTTAAACAGTCAATCGTCTTATTATATACCGTAATATCTTTCTGTATTAAAAATAGTACTGTGCGTTTAGAAATTTCATAAATTGTCTTATCTAAACTACCTTGATTGTATGCCATATCTCGAATATCATCAACTCCTGGGATTGTTCTTCCAGGTTCGATGTAATCAGCAATAAAAATCAGTTTTTCAGTTTTTGTCATTTGTTGACGTCCAGTAGTATGGTATTTGATAGCCATTAATACTTCCTCATCATTGATACCATATTCATGTTCCATGATTGCTGCACACACAGGGCCATGCAATATTTCACTACCATAACTCAGTAGATCATTACCTAATTCGTATTGTCGAACAATTTGATACATTTTACCTAAATCATCATATTTACAGAAATCATGTAATACACCTGCTAATTCTACTTTACTAGTGTCTCCATCATAAATTTCTGCCAATTTAATCGCTGTTTCTGCAACTCTTAAAGAATGATTATAACGTTTCTCTGGCAGTTTCTCTTTTGCAAGCCGTTTTGCTTTTTCAATGTTCATATAATCCTTCCCCCTTAATATAGTTTTCAACGGATTTAGGAACAAGAACTTGGATAGATTTCCCTTCACTAACTCTTTGTCGAATCATTGTCGAACTTATATCTACCCTAGGTATCTGAATTGCAATCATAGCATTTTCAACATTTTGACTATTTTTGTCTCGATTTACAACTACAAAAGTAACCATTTCTTTTAAGTATTCAATTTGATACCATTTCTCTAGTTGGTTATACTGATCCGTCCCAATAACAAAGTACAACTCACTGTCTTTGTGTTGCTCCTTGAATGCCTTGATCGTGTCATAGGTATAACTCTGACCACCACGTTTAATTTCATCGTCGCAAATATCTCCAAAACCAAGCTCGTCGATAATCATCTGTATCATTGTTAATCTGTGCTGAACATCTATAAAATTATTGTGCTTTTTCAATGGAGACATAAAACTAGGTAAAAAATAAAATTCATCTGGCTGTAATTCATGAAATACTTCGCTAGCTACTATCATATGTGCAGTATGGATAGGGTTAAACTGACCGCCGTAAAGTACTATCTTTTTCATTATTATGGCAATTCAATTTCTTTATTTTCTTTAGATTCTCTATAAATCACTATCATAGATCCAATCACTTGCACTAATTCACTACGCGTAGCTTCGCTTAATGTTTCAGCTAATTCTTTTTTATCATCAAAGTTATTTTGTAGTACATGTACTTTAATCAATTCTCTGTTTTCTAACGTATCATCTATTTGTTTAATCATATTTTCGTTGATACCGCCTTTTCCAATTTGAAAAATCGGATCAATATTGTGTGCTAAACTTCTTAAGTATCTTTTTTGTTTGCCAGTAAGCATATGTTATTCTCCTTTTAATTGTTGTAAAACTGCTGTTTTCATAGAATTAATATCAGCATCTTTATTAGTCCAAATTTTAAAGCTTTCCGCACCTTGGTAAACAAACATATCTAAGCCATTATAAATATGGTTTCCCTTGCGCTCTGCTTCCTCTAAAATAGGTGTTTTATACGGTATATAAACAATATCACTCATTAAAGTATTGGGAGAAAGATGTTTTAAATTAATAATACTTTCGTTATTTCCAGCCATACCCGCTGGTGTTGTATTAATAACGATATCGAATTCAGCTAAATACTTTTCAGCATCTGCCAATGAAATTTGGTTTATATTTAAATTCCAAGATTCAAAACGAGCCATCGTTCTATTCGCAACAGTTAATTTGGGCTTTACAAATTTTGCTAATTCATAAGCAATACCTTTACTTGCACCACCTGCGCCCAAAATTAAAATGTATGCATTTTCTAAATCTGGATAAACGCTGTGCAATCCTTTAACATAACCAATACCATCTGTATTATACCCTATCCACTTGCCATCTTTTATCAAAACAGTGTTAACTGCACCTGCATTAATCGCTTGTTCATCAACATAATCTAAATACGGTATGATACGTTCTTTATGAGGAATTGTGATATTAAAGCCATCTAATTCTTTTTTCGAAATAATTTCTTTAATTAAATGAAAATCTTCAATTGGAATATTTAAAGCTTCATAAGTATCATCTAATCCTAAAGAATTAAAATTTGCTCTATGCATAACGGGCGACAAGGAATGTGAAATAGGATTTCCGATAACTGCAAATTTCATTTTTTAAATCACCTTATAAAATAGAATTTCTTAATACAACATCAACATTTTTAGGAACACGAACGATTACTTTAGCTCCTGGTCCTATAGTTATAAAGCCTAGACCAGAGATCATAACATCACGTTTCTCTTTGCCTGTTTCAAGTCTAACAGCCTTTAACTCATTAAGATCAAAATTTTGTGGATTTCCAGGTGGCGTTAATAAATCGCCAAGTTGATTACGCCATAAATCATTAGCCTTCTCCGTTTTAGTACGATGTATATTCAAGTCATTAGAAAAGAAACAAACTAACGGACGTTTACCACCTGATACATAATCTATGCGCGCTAGACCGCCGAAGAATAATGTCTGCGCCTCATTTAATTGATATACGCGTTGTTTTATTTCTTTCTTAGGCATAATAATTTTCAATTCTTTTTCACTAACTAAATGCGTCATTTGATGATCTTGAATAATACCTGGTGTATCATACATAAATGATGATTCATCTAAAGGAATATCTATCATATCTAAAGTTGTTCCAGGGAATCTTGAAGTTGTTACTACATCTTTTTCACCAACACTAGCTTCAATCAGTTTATTAATCAATGTAGATTTCCCAACATTCGTTGTCCCTACAATATACACATCTTCATTTTCTCGAATATTCGCAATTGATGATAATAAGTCGTCTATGCCCCAGCCTTTTTCAGCTGAAATTAATACGACATCGTCAGCTTCCAAACCATATTTTCTTGCTGTTCGTTTTAACCATTCTTTAACTCGACGTTTATTAATTTGTTTCGGCAATAAATCCAATTTATTTGCTGCTAAAATGATTTTTTTGTTTCCGACAATACGTTTAACTGCATTAATAAATGATCCTTCAAAGTCAAATACATCCACGACATTGACGACAATACCCTTTTTATCCGCAAGTCCTGATAATAATTTTAAAAAGTCTTCACTTTCTAATCCTACATCTTGAACTTCGTTATAATTTTTCAAGCGGAAACAACGTCTGCAAATCACGTCATCACGAAACATATTATGCTCTGGTACAAAACCAGGTTTATTTTTATCTTCAGATTGAAGTGGCGCACCACAACCGATACATTTTAAAATGTCAGACAATCAATTTTCCTCCCATGTGATATAACCTTTTTTACTGAAATGACGTAATAATCGTCTTTCAATTAATCTATTAACCTTAGTAATAAAGCCATCAGTTCGTTTAACTGGAACAACCATAATTGTATATAGACCTCGACGATTACCACCAAATACATCAGTAAGCATTTGGTCACCTATAACAACAGTTTGATCTGGTCTGATATTCATCTTAGTTATTGCTTTATCAAACGCTTTCCCCATTGGCTTTCTCGCTTTAAAAATAAAATCGATGTCTAAATGCTGACTAAAACTAGCAACACGAGACTCATTATTATTAGACACGATTGTAATAGTGATTCCTTTTTCATTAGCTTCCTTAAACCATGCTTTAACACGTTCTGTAGGTTCTTTAACATCCCAACCTACTAGCGTATTATCTAAATCTGTAATAATACCTTTAACGCCTTTGTCCACTAACTTGTCTAAATCAATTTGAAATATTGATTGAACATATGAATTCGGCATAAAAAACTTGCGAACTAAACCCATTTAACTCACCTTTACCTTTTTATAATTGAGACACTAATGCTTCAACAGTTTGACTTGATGATACAGCTGCTTTTTCTAAAAATGCTTCGAAGCTCATTTCCGCTTCTCCATTTGCTAAGTCTGAAACTGCACGAACTACAACAAATGGTACATTAAATTGATAACATGTTTGTGCAATTGCAGTTGCTTCCATTTCAACCGCCATCGCATTTGGAAATGCTTTTTTAATTTTTTGGCGTTGTTCAACACTACCGATAAAGCTATCACCACTTACAATTAAGCCTACTTTAGCTGTTAATTGTTGTTGTTGTACAACTTGAGATACTTTTTCTATTAAAGGTTTACTTGATTGAAATGCTACCGGCATCTGTGGTATTTGTCCATATTCATAACCAAATGCTGTTGCATCCGCATCATGATATTTTACATCATCACTTATAAGAACGTCACCTACATTTAAACTTTCATCTAAAGCTCCAGCAGAACCTGTATTAATAATGACGTCCGGTTTAAACTTATTAATTAATAATGTCGTAGAAATTGCAGCA
>OBZA01000431.1_pt1 | contig 12564 bp, 11 predicted proteins | sample 1476871 | NCBI WGS metagenome assembly OBZA01 (sample SAMEA2580227, study PRJEB22360) | human gut metagenome | biome: human gut; feature: human-associated habitat; material: faeces | place: Denmark | collected 2008/2010
TCGGTCTTGTTACTGGTCATCTCGAACTCGGCGTAATGTTGGGTGGTAGCTTACAATTGATCACTATGGGATGGGCAAACGTTGGTGCTGCCATGGCACCAGATGCCTCACTTGCCGCTGTAGCTTCTACAATCATCCTTATCTTGGGTGGTCAAGGAGCTAAAGGAATTGGTCCAGCCATCGCCCTTGCGGTTCCTTTGGCTGTTGCCGGTCTTGCCTTGACAATGTTTGTCCGTACTGCAACTGTCTTCATCGCTCACATTATGGATAGTCGTGCTGAAGATGCTGATATCGCTGGTATTGAAAGATGGCACTTTATCGGTATGTCCCTCCAAGGTCTCCGTGTTGCTATCCCTGCCCTCCTCTTGCTATTGATTCCTGCACACCTTGTACAATCTGGTCTTGAAGCTATGCCTGAATGGTTAACATCAGGTATGACAATCGGTGGTGGTATGGTTGTAGCTGTTGGTTATGCCATGGTTATCAACATGATGTCTAGTCGCGAAGTTTGGCCATTCTTCTTCCTTGGTTTTGCTTTGGCTGCCCTCAAAGAATTGACCTTGATTAGCTTGGGTATCATCGGTCTCTGCCTTGCCGTTATGTACCTTGCACTTGAAGCTAGTGGTTCATTGGGTTCTTCAAACGACGGAGGATCAGGTGATCCCCTCGGTGAAATTCTGGAAGACTTTTAATTAGGAGGAAAGAAAATGGCTGATTCAAAAATTAAATTAACAAAAGCAGATCGTTTCAAAGCTTTCTTGCGCTCATACTTCCTTTTAGCTTCATTCAACTATGAACGTATGCAAAATGGTGGTGTGGCTTACACCCTTATTCCTGCAATCAAAAAACTTTATCAAACTAAAGAAGACCGTGCTGCTGCTCTTAAACGTCACTTGGAATTCTTTAATACACAACCTTTCATGGCTAACCCAATCTTTGGGGTTACACTTGCCTTGGAAGAAGAACGTGCCAACGGTGCTGAGATCGATGATGCTGCTATCTCAGGGGTTAAGGTTGGTATGATGGGACCTCTTGCAGGTGCCGGTGACCCTCTCTTCTGGTTTACCCTTCGCCCAATCTTCCTTTCATTAGGAGCAGGTTTGGCTGTTTCAGGTAACATCTTGGGACCTATCGTCTTCTTCGTACTTTGGAATGCTATGGTCGCTGCCGTTAAATGGTACACTCAAGAGTTCGGTTATAGAGCTGGTGCTGCGATTACAGACGACGTATCTGGTAACCTTCTTCAACAAGTAACTCGTGGCGCATCAATGATGGGGATGTTCGTTATCGGTTCTCTTATCCAACGTTGGGTAAGTATCACCTTCACACCAGTTGTCTCTACTGTTAAACAACAAGAAGGTGCTTATATCGATTGGGATAAACTTCCAAAAGGTATTGCCGGTGTTAAAGCAGCCTTCCTAGAACAAGCTGCTGGTAAATCACTCGAAGCCAACAAGGTAACAACCTTGCAAGATAACTTGAACCAATTGATTCCTGGTCTTGCTGCCCTTGGTTTGACTTTCCTCTGTATGTACCTTCTTAAGAGAAAAGTTTCTCCAATCGTTATCATTTTGGGTATCTTTGTTCTAGCTATTGTGCTCCACATTATTGGTGTACTCTAATCGGAGCAAAGTATGGTTAAATCGCTCAATACGGAAATGGCTCACACAACTAAGGGAACTTGGTTTCGTGAAGGGCCTATTTACGGAAATATCATGGTCGGTGATAAGGCCTTCGAATTTTACAATGATACGAAGTTACAAGACTACATTCAAATTCCTTGGGATGAAGTCACTTATGTGATTGCCGATGTCTACTTCGGTGGTAAGTTCATCCCACGTTTTGAAATCCGTACTAAGCAAAATGGACGTTTCCGTTTTGCCAGTCGAAAAAGCCGAATAACTTTGAAAGAAATTCAAAAAAGAATTCCTCGAGAAAGTTTACGAAAAGCACCTAGCTTTATCGCTGTCCTCAAACAAGGCTTTAAAAATCTTTTCCGACTCATTGTCAAGAAGAATTAATCTCCGAGTATTATAAAAAGATTGTCCAATCTAATGGTTGGGCAATCTTTTTATAATATTTTGCTCATTTTTGAAAGAAATTGACTTCTTTTGAAATTTTATCTCACTAGCTATTGACATTTGCTTGAAAGCGTTTTACAATATAATTGTTCTTGATTTCTTATGTTTAAAAAGATTGAGAGACGCTTTTTTTAGCGTCTTGAAAAAAATCGGAGATAGTCTTTTTAAGCCTAGGAAAAAATAATTTATAAGGAGGAGAACACGAATGGGTATCGGTATTATTATTGCCAGCCATGGTAAGTTCGCTGAAGGAATCCACCAATCAGGCTCTATGATTTTTGGAGACCAAGAGAAAGTTCAAGTCGTGACTTTCATGCCAAGTGAAGGCCCTGATGATTTGTACGCTCACTTTAACGACGCCATTGCACAATTCGATGCTGATGATGAAATTCTTGTTTTGGCTGACCTTTGGTCTGGTTCGCCATTTAACCAAGCTAGTCGAATCGCTGGGGAAAACCCCGATCGCAAGATTGCCATCATCACAGGTCTTAACTTGCCAATGCTAATCCAAGCATACACAGAACGTATGATGGATGCTAACGCTACTGCAGAGCAAGTTGCTGCTAATATCATCAAGGAAGCTAAGGGTGGTATCAAGGCACTTCCAGAGGAGCTAAATCCAGTTGAGGAAACAACTGCAGCTCCTGCGGAAGCTGCTGCACCTCAAGGAGCTATTCCAGAAGGAACAGTCATCGGAGATGGTAAACTCAAGATTAACCTTGCTCGTCTCGATACTCGTCTACTTCATGGACAAGTCGCTACTGCTTGGACTCCTGATTCAAAAGCAAATCGAATTATCGTTGCTTCAGACTCAGTTGCTAAAGATGAACTTCGCAAAGAGTTGATTAAGCAAGCGGCACCAAATAGTGTGAAAGCAAATGTTGTCCCAATTCAAAAATTGATTGATGCTTCTAAAGACCCACGTTTTGGTAACACACATGCGCTTATCTTGTTCGAAACTGTTCAAGACGCACTTCGTGCTATCGAAGGTGGCGTACCAATCAAAGAACTTAACGTTGGTTCTATGGCTCACTCAACTGGTAAAACAATGGTTAACAACGTTTTGTCTATGGATAAAGACGATGTTGCTTGCTTCGAAAAATTACGTGACCTTGGCGTTGAATTTGACGTCCGTAAGGTTCCAAACGATTCTAAGAAAGACTTGTTTGACCTTATCAAGAAAGCTAACGTTCAATAATCGATTACTTACGAAAGGATTTTTAACATGTCTATTATTTCTATGATATTAGTGGTTGTTGTTGCCTTCTTAGCAGGTCTTGAAGGTATCCTTGACCAATTCCAATTCCACCAACCACTTGTTGCATGTACCCTTATCGGTGCTGCTACAGGTAACCTCACTGCAGGTATCATGCTTGGTGGATCACTTCAATTAATCGCACTAGGATGGGCTAACATCGGTGCTGCAGTTGCGCCGGATGCTGCTCTTGCCTCTGTTGCTGCTGCAATTATCATGGTTCTTGGTGGTGACTTCACTGCCAAAGGGATTGCTGTTGCACAAGGGGTCGCCATCCCCCTTGCCGTTGCCGGTCTTTTCTTGACAATGATCGTGCGTACCCTCTCTGTTGGTTTGGTTCACACTGCTGATGCCGCTGCTAAAAAAGGGGATATCAAAGGAGTTGAACGTGCGCACTTTGTAGCACTTCTTCTTCAAGGCCTTCGTATCGCGATTCCTGCAGCTCTCTTGTTGATGATCCCTGCTGATACCGTTAAAACTGCTCTTGAAACAATGCCAAAATGGCTCTCTGATGGTATGCAAATCGGTGGGGGTATGGTTGTAGCTGTTGGTTATGCCATGGTTATCAACATGATGGCAAGCCGTGAAGTTTGGCCATTCTTCGCTATTGGTTTTGCACTTGCAGCTATTAGTAATTTGACACTTATCGCTCTTGGTGCTATCGGCGTCGCTATTGCCTTCATCTACCTCAACCTTTCTAAACAAGGTGGCGGAAATGGTGGCGGAAATTCATCTGGTTCAGGCGACCCAATCGGCGATATTCTCGAAGACTATTAAGAAAGGTGTGACACTATCATGACTGAAAAATTACAACTATCTAAATCAGATCGTCAAAAAGTTTGGTGGCGTTCAACCTTCTTGCAAGGTTCTTGGAACTATGAACGGATGCAAAACTTGGGTTGGGCTTACTCACTCATTCCTGCTATCAAAAAACTTTATACTAACAAAGAAGACCAAGCGGCTGCTCTTGAGCGTCACATGGAGTTCTTCAACACTCATCCATATGTTGCTGCACCAATCCTTGGAGTAACCCTTGCTTTGGAAGAAGAAAAAGCAAATGGTGCTGCTATTGATGATGCTGCTATCCAAGGGGTTAAAATTGGTATGATGGGACCTTTGGCTGGTATCGGAGATCCAGTCTTCTGGTTCACAGTTCGTCCAATCCTTGGAGCACTTGGAGCTTCCCTTGCTTTGTCAGGTAATATCCTAGGTCCAATTATCTTCTTCTTCGCATGGAATGCAATTCGTATGGCCTTCTTATGGTATACTCAAGAACTCGGATACAAAGCAGGTTCTGAAATTACCAAAGATATGTCTGGTGGAATCTTGCAAGACATCACTAAAGGAGCTTCTATCCTCGGGATGTTTATCCTTGCTGTCTTGGTAGAACGTTGGGTATCTATTAAATTTGTCTTCAATGTTTCTTCTGTCAAATTAGACGAAAAAGCCTATATCCACTGGGATAAACTTCCTGATGGATTTAAAGGAATTCAAGAAGCCTTCGCTCAAGTTGGTCAAGGACTTTCTCAAACACCTACAAAAGTAACAACTTTCCAAGATAACTTGGATTCATTAATTCCTGGTTTGATGGGATTGCTTCTTACTTTTGCTTGTATGTGGTTGCTTAAGAAGAAAGTATCTCCAATCCTAATCATTATTGCTTTATTTGTCATCGGTGTCTTGGCACACGTTACGGGCTTGATGTAAGTAAAGATCAATAAAAAGAAGGCCGAAACCTTCTTTTTATTATGGTATAATGAAATGAATATTGTTACAGGAGGAGAGCATGGCACAATCGCAGAATAAAACCGTTGAGTTCCATACCACTGGAGTCTCTTATCTAGGTGTTGGAGGTAAGGTTGGAAAAATTTTAGTTGGGGATGTTGCTTTCGAATTTTATGCAGATGCCAATGTTGAAGACTACGTCCAAATTCCATGGAAAGAAATTGAACAAATTGGAGCCAATGTCTCCGGGCGTAAAGTTAGCCGTCATTTTGAAATTTTAACCGACAAGAGCAAATTCCTCTTTGCCTCTAAAGATTCTGGGAAGATTCTAAAGATTGCTAGGGAACATCTTGGCAATGAAAACGTTGTTAAATTACCTACTCTCATCCAAACCATTGGTGCTCGTATCAAAGGTTTATTTGCCAAAAAATCATAATTTTTGTATAATATAACAGACGGATAAGTACTAGCTAGATCCTTTCAGAAAGCCTGCGGTTGCTGCGAGCAGGTAGGGTTAACCTACGAAATTCTACCGTTTCTAATAATTAAAAACATAAACAAGTGCACTCCTGTGAAGTTGGATGGAACCGTGGCTCATGTCACTCCAACACTTTCACTGGAGTGTTTTACTTTTTGGAGGAACTTATGTTAGATGTAAAACGTATTCGTAACGACTTCGATGCCCTTGCCGAAAAATTGGCTACACGTGGGGTTGCTGCTGAAACTTTAAATGAACTTAAAGAGCTTGATGTTAAACGCCGTGAGCTTCTTATCAAATCTGAAGAACTCAAAGCTCAACGTAATATCGCTTCAGATGGTATCGCTCAAGCTAAACGTAACAAAGAAGATGCTTCAGAACAAATTGCAGCCATGCAAAAAGTTTCTGCAGAAATTAAGGAAATTGATGCCGAACTTGCTGCTATCGATGAAAAGCTTAATGCCATCGTTGTGACACTCCCAAATACACCAAACGACTCTGTTCCAGTAGGTGCTGACGAAGACGAAAACGTAGAAGTTCGCCGTTGGGGAACACCTCGTGACTTTGATTTTGAAGTTAAAGCTCACTGGGATCTTGGGGAAGACCTTGGTATCCTAGATTGGGAACGTGGTGCTAAAGTCACTGGTTCCCGCTTCCTTTTCTACAAAGGACTTGGAGCAAAATTGGAACGTGCGATTTACAACTTTATGTTGGATGAGCACGCTAAAGAAGGCTACACTGAAATGATCACACCTTACATGGTTAACCACGACTCAATGTTCGGTACTGGTCAATATCCAAAATTCAAGGAAGATACTTTCGAGCTTGACGGTACTGACTACGTCCTTATCCCAACCGCTGAAGTTCCTTTGACAAACTACTACCGCGGTGAAATCCTTGATGGTAAAGAATTGCCAATCTACTTCACAGCCATGAGCCCTTCATTCCGTTCAGAAGCTGGTTCAGCTGGTCGTGATACACGTGGATTGATCCGTCTTCACCAATTCCACAAGGTTGAAATGGTCAAATTCTCAAAACCAGAAAGCTCATACGATGAATTGGAAAAAATGGTAGTTAACGCTGAAAATATCCTTCAAAAACTTAACTTGCCATACCGTGTCATCACTTTATGTACTGGCGATATGGGATTCTCAGCTGCTAAAACCTACGACTTGGAAGTTTGGATTCCAGCACAAAACACTTACCGCGAAATTTCTTCATGTTCAAACACAGAAGATTTCCAAGCTCGTCGTGCACAAATCCGCTATCGTGACGAAGCTGATGGTAAAGTAAAACTTCTTCACACCCTCAACGGTTCAGGACTTGCTGTTGGACGTACAGTAGCTGCTATCCTTGAAAACTACCAAAACGAAGATGGTTCAGTAACTATCCCTGAAGTTCTTCGTCCTTATATGGGCGGTGCTGAAGTAATCGCACCAAAATAACAAGGAAAATCTCCAGAAAGAACCTGGAGATTTTTTAGTTTTTATTAGCTTTCTCGAAATAGGGTTTCAACTTATCAAATCCATCAGCAAGCTCTTCTACTAACTCTTCCATAGTTTTACTAGTAGTCACTACCACATCATACTTAACCAATACCTTGCGGATACGACCATCTCTAACTGCTGCTTTAAGCATCTGACGATTCTCTTCAGTTCCTTCTACACGATGACTGACACCATCTTCCTGGGCAAAATAGTATAGAGAGGGGGCAATCGGTAAGTCTAGGACCTTATGTTGCTTCGCTAGTGTGGTATCTGATTTTTTCCGTTCGACAAAGCTAACCTCAACTGAAATCCCCCATTTTTTAGGCTGACCATAAAGGCGAATCGCCATGGCAACATCGTCTAAACTGTCCTCAGGGGCCCTATAATAGCACCAAAAGTGTGGGCGACATATTTGTGCCTGATTGGCCCAATTACTGACACGATCCATCTTAAGGGGTGCCAAACGCTCCTCTAAAACTTTTGACAAAGTCTGCATTTCCTTACGAGCTGCTTGACCAAGTGCCTTGAGCACTTCCATCTCTTCTTGATGCGGACCCGCTTTTTCAGGTTTGATATACTTAACCCCTTGTTTAGATAAATAAGCTTTAATATTTTCTAACATCATTTTCTCCTTACAATGACAAAAGACCAACCCATAAAGATTCTATTCTGGTTGGTCTCTTTTTTATTTACGTTTACGAGCAATCAAGTGGATTGGTGTTCCTTCAAAACCAAAGGCCTGACGAATTTGATTTTCCAAGAAACGCATGTATGAGAAGTGCATAAGCTCTTCTTCATTGACAAAGATAACAAATGTTGGTGGTTTAACCGAAACTTGTGTGCCGTAGAAAATCTTAAGGCGTTTTCCTTTGTCAGTTGGTGTTGGGTTGATGGCAATGGCATCCATGATAACATCATTCAAGACAGCCGATGAAATACGACGATTTTGACTCTCACTGATGCGTTTAATCATCTCTGGCAACTTGTTAAGACGTTGTTTAGTTTCAGCCGATACAAAGATAATTGGTGCATAGCTCAAAAATTGGAACTGCTCACGGATATCCGCTTCCCAGTTAGCAACAGTATGGTTGTCCTTCTTAATCGTATCCCATTTGTTAACTACGATGATAATCCCTTTACCGGCTTCATGGGCAAAACCAGCAATACGCTTGTCATACTCACGGATACCTTCCTCGGCATTGATAACCATAAGGACAACATCAGAACGGTCAATTGCACGCATAGAACGCATGACAGAGTATTTCTCTGTATTTTCATAAACCTTACCAGATTTACGCATACCAGCGGTGTCAATCATGGTATACTCTTGACCTTCACTGTCCACAAAGTTTGTATCAATGGCATCGCGAGTCGTACCAGCAATTGGGCTAGCAATTACACGGTCCTCCCCCAAAATGGCATTAATCAAACTTGATTTTCCGACGTTTGGACGTCCAATCAAACTGAAACGGATGATATCTGGATTTTCTTCTTCAACTTCTGTTGGGAGGTTTTCAACGATAGCGTCGAGAACATCCCCTGTACCGATACCGTGAACAGATGAAACTGGATAGGGATCACCAAGACCAAGAGAATAGAAATCATAGATATCTGCACGCATCTCAGGGTTATCCACTTTATTTACCGCCAAGATAACTGGCTTGTTGGTCTTATAAAGAATACGGGCAACGTACTCGTCCGCATCTGTCACGCCTTCCTTACCTGAAACGACAAAGACAATAACATCAGCTTCAGTCATGGCGATGTCGGCTTGGTGCTTAATTTGTTCCATAAATGGTGCATCAACATCATCGATACCACCAGTATCAATCAAGCTAAACTGGCGATTAAGCCATTCAGCAGAGGTATAAATACGGTCACGTGTTACCCCTTCAACGTCTTCGACGATAGAGATACGTTCACCCGCAATTCGGTTAAATAGGGTCGATTTCCCAACATTTGGGCGACCCACGATAGCAACTGTAGGTAATGTCATATGTTTAAGTCCCTGATAAAAATAGGGATTCCTTTCTTCATTTAGCAGTCTCACTTCCACCAAGGGAAGCAAACTCTCTTATTCTTTATCATTATGAGATTCAACTTAGCGGCGATTAACACCCTTCAAGTGAACCTCTTTGGCAAGAAAACGAATACGCTCCATCACACGTTTGGCCTGCCAAGTCTCGTCTCCTTGACGTCCATTGGATAGCTTAGCTTCTAAATCCGCAAAACTATAGTTAGATGTAAAGAAAGTAGGCAGCTCTTCAATCATACGATGCTGGAGGATGACTTGCAAAACATCATCCCTAATCCAAGAAGAGAATTGCTCTGCACCAATATCATCTAGAACCAAAACTTCTGCTTGTTTGACAGCGTCTATTTGTTCCTTGACAGAACCGTCCTTAATTCCATTTTTAACATCAATGGTAAAAGATGGGTAATGAATAATGGTCGTCGCAACCTTCTTGGTTTCGGAAAGTTCATGAGCCATAGCAGCCAACATGAAGGATTTTCCAACCCCCATGTCTCCGTAGATGTAGAGGCCTTTCTGGTCTAGACTAGGGTAATTCGCCACAAAATCCACAAGACTCTCAAAGGTATCCACACGCGCCACATCATCTAGAGCAATATCCGCAAAGGTAATCTTACGATAAGACTGAGGCAGACTCACCAAATTAATCCGTTTAGCGATAGCCTGTTGTTCTTGTTGCTCTTTGAGCTGACGCGTCTCCTTATAGGTCACATCAGCGTAGCCTTCATTCATGGTCAGAATCGGCTCATACCCTTTGGCAATATAGGAGGTATCACCTTCTTTGACCTTACGGCATTCCACCAGGAATTGATTAAACTTAGGAAGACTACGTTTGATTTCATCCTGGCTTAGGCTATGCTCTTGAATAAAGCTGGCCACTCTTGGATCCGCCAAAATTTGCTTCGTTAAATCTGTCGCATTGCCAGACCCATGATGCCCTGTTCGGTTTAGGGTTTGTCCAACTCTTTCCATAGGCTACTCCTTTCCTTTTTCTAGTTTTGCCAAAGCCCGACGTCTAATTTCATCCAATTTAGCCTGATCAGCCTGACTGGTTTGATTATCATAATCTGGATTACTCCAGCTCGGCACATTTGTTTTCTTCTTAGAATCAGCTTTTGCTTGTTGTGATTTCTTATCGTAACCACTACGCAAAGCTAAAAGCCCTTGTTCGGCAGTGAGGATGTTCTTAAAGGCAAAGTCGTTAGCAAGTTTAGAGATATACTCTCGATTCACATTCGTCGAACGTGTCCGTCCCAAACTGTAGGCAACCATGAGGTTAATGACCTCATCCATAAAGCATCTTTGTGCCAAATCCGTGAGAATCTGCTTCTCAGAATTAGTCACAGTCCCGCTTGGACCTTTGGCACCTTGTAAGTAATTAATAGGCTTTTCGGACCTAACCGCTTTAAGAATTTTTTCTTCAGTCTCCGTCAAAGCAGAGTCACCACCTAATGTTTGAGCTTGTGCCTGCTCTAATTGCACCTGCATACGCTTGACAATAATCTGGTGGTTGACGGCTGTCTTTTTAGCTAAGAGATAGGTATCATACCAATTCATATGATGAATCTCAGACAATTTATAGATTTCGGTCACATCTGTCTTTTCATCTGTAAAGACAAGACCATCGGCCTGCATCCGATTTCTGAAGCTAGTTAAATCAAACGAATTCTTAGGCTTGATGTCTGACACGGTCTTCTGAGCCAAACGCTCATCTGTAAAGACATCTGAAAAACGTTTGGATAAATCTTGCAAACCGTGTAGACTTGCTGGTTTTAAAGCATTTACTGATGGTTCGCTAATTTTTTGTTCCAAAAGCGAGCTGTAAACCGCATGCTTGAGGAATTGCTCAATGGATAAAGGAGACTTAAGCTCAACAACATAAATTCCTTGGGGTGATTGGTAGAAGGCTAAAAGATCCACCGCTGTCAGGACGGCCAGAGCCTCCTTGAGGGGCTGCATGCCAAAATTGAGGTGATTCAAAATAGCCGCAAACTTATGACGGTGATTTCCATTGTCATAGAAAGCCACAAAATACTGGTAAAGAGCGTAACCCTCACTCCCAATAATGGGGTAGTAGCAACGCATTAAACTTGCCTGATCGGGAACGATAACCTGATTGCCAACATAGACAAATTCTTCAATAGGTCTCATTTTTTAGACTCTTTTTTCGCACGTACTGTCTTGGTGATTTCTTGAAGTAACTCTTCAATTTCATCAACATCTTTGAAAGAACGGTAAACACTGGCAAAACGGACATAGGTAATTTCATCAAGGTCAGCGAGTTCTTTCATGACTAAATTCCCAATAACCTCGCTATCAACCTCTCCATCATGGTTGCGGCGAATGTTTTGCTCAATCCGAGTGATAGCATTTTCAATATCCTCACTAGAAACTGGGCGTTTTTGTGCACTCATCAGGATACCATTGAAAATCTTATCACGAGAGAATTGTTCACGCGTACCGTCTTTTTTGACAACTAAAAGTGGAACTTCCTCCACACGCTCAAATGTTGTAAAACGAGTGTGACACGTATCACACTCCCGACGACGACGAATGGTATTTCCATCCTCTGCCTGACGGCTATCGATAACACTAGATTTATTATGTTGACATTTTGGACAACGCATGCATTTCACCACCAATCTTCGAAATTCGGTACTCTATTTTACCATAAAAGCACGTAAAAAGCACGCCCTAAGCTAGGACATGCTTATGAAGAGAGTCGCTATAGCACTCATTTTTTCTTACTTAAAGTTCAAGTTGTGGTGACGTAGTTTCTGCCCCTGCAAAAGGAATATAGAGGTCGAAACGTGTACCGACACCCAATTCAGAACTAACTTCAATACGGCATCGGTAAGCTTCCACAATTTGGTAAAGGATTGATAAACCAATACCCACACCAGATTGAGTTGTAGTACGATTACGTGCCTTGTCTGAACGGTAGAAGCGCTCAAAGATATGTTCGATGTCCTCTTTAGAAATTCCTTCACCATTATCTTGTACCTGTACCAACATTTCATTTTCCAGAGCTTTAATTGTTACCTGGATTTCCTTGTCAACAGGTGAATACTTGACGGCATTATCAATCAAAATTGTGATAGCCTGTTCAAAGTGTTGGCTGTAAATCTGTGCTGGACGCTCAGAACTTTCAAAATCATTGAGATAGAATTGGTAATCTTCATGCAAAACACGGAAGTTCCCAATAACCGTACGAATTGAAGAATTCAAATCACAAGTGTCATTTCTGTGATTCTCAAAGGATCCCTTAACTCGGATAGAATCCAACATATCATTGATCATAATGGTCATACGGTTGGCCTCATGGCTTGCAGCCTCCAGACTTTCTTCCAAAATCTCAGGGTCATTTTTACCCCAACGTTGCAAGAGGTCCATATGTCCCTTGATAACGGCAATCGGAGTACGCAACTCGTGACTCACGTCACTCAAGAAGCGCATCTGCATCTGATTATTTTCTTGGATTTTATCCATCATACGGTTAAAGTTAA
>OBZA01000442.1_pt1 | contig 12261 bp, 10 predicted proteins | sample 1476871 | NCBI WGS metagenome assembly OBZA01 (sample SAMEA2580227, study PRJEB22360) | human gut metagenome | biome: human gut; feature: human-associated habitat; material: faeces | place: Denmark | collected 2008/2010
ACGTCGTGAGACAGTTCGGTCCCTATCCGTCGCGGGCGTAGGAAATTTGAGAGGAGCTGTCCTTAGTACGAGAGGACCGGGATGGACATACCTCTGGTGTACCAGTTGTCGTGCCAACGGCATAGCTGGGTAGCTATGTATGGACGGGATAAGTGCTGAAAGCATCTAAGCATGAAGCCCCCCTCAAGATGAGATTTCCCAACTTCGGTTATAAGATCCCTCAAAGATGATGAGGTTAATAGGTTCGAGGTGGAAGCATGGTGACATGTGGAGCTGACGAATACTAATCGATCGAAGACTTAATCAAAATAAATGTTTTGCGAAGCAAAATCACTTTTACTTACTATCTAGTTTTGAATGTATAATTTACATTCATATGTCTGGTGACTATAGCAAGGAGGTCACACCTGTTCCCATGCCGAACACAGAAGTTAAGCTCCTTAGCGTCGATGGTAGTCGAACTTACGTTCCGCTAGAGTAGAACGTTGCCAGGCAAAAAATGGATGCGATGAGCCGCATTGAGACCGCAAGGTCTCTTTTTTTTATGTCTAAAACGTCAAAATAAAAAGTAAACACAAAGAAAAATGGCTTGGCGAAGTGAAAACGTTTGAATCTGACGAAACGAGAAAAGAGCGCAACGAGTTTAGTAGAGCTAAATGAGTAAGCGAGAGCCGAAGGAGAGGAAAGAAGCAAGCGATTGTCACAAGTCAAGAAAGGTTCTTAGCGAGGATGGTAGCCAACTTACGTTCCGCTAGAGTAGAACTGGAAATGATAATTTAATAATGTACACTTTCGATTGTCTAAGTATGTACAACTTTAATTTTGTGTTTATATAAATTTAAAATGATATCATCGAAAACAAAATATTGTATAAATAGAGAAGAGCAGTAAGACGGTATCTAATTGAAAATGATCTTACTGCTCTTTTATATACTTTATTGAAATACAAAAAGGAAATTAATTATTATACAATAGACAAGCTATTGCATAAGTAACACTAACTTTTATCAAAGAAGTGTTACTTTATAATTAATGATTTTATTAGAGCGTCTACATGCGGTTTTAAAGCATCATCGTCTATACCGCCAAAGCCTAATATAAATTTAGGGGTTTTCTTATAGTCTTGATCATCATCAAAATTATAAACTTGTAATTTTAACTTTACTTTGTTTGCTCTATCAAGACACTCTTGTAATGTTAATCCATTTTTTACTGTAATTGTAAAATGCATACCCGTTTCAGCACCTTGAATATCAAGCTGCTCTTTGTAAGGTTTCAATCTTTTTAAAATATAGGTTAGTTTTCTACGATAAATTCGTCTCATTTTATTTAAATGCCTTTCAAAACCACCGGAAGATATAAACGTTGCAATAAGGTTTTGCATATGAACAGGTACAGTGTTGCCTTCAATGTGATTTTGAGAATGATATTTTTTCATTATAGAATAGGGTAACACCATATATGCAACTCGACAGCTAGGAAAAATAGACTTTGAAAATGTACTGATATAAATCACTTTTTCTCCTCTTGAATATAGACCTTGAATTGCTGGAATGGGTTTGCCGAAATATCTAAACTCGGAATCATAATCATCTTCTATAATAAATCGTTCTTCTTTTTCTTGAGCCCATTGTATTAATTGAGTTCGTTTTTTTAAGTCCATCACATATCCAGTTGGAAATTGATGGGAAGGCGTTATATATACTATATTTTTTTGTGATTTAATAACTTCATCTACGTTTATTCCATTATCTTCAACTTCAATTTGTTCATATTCAACTTGTTTTTTATCTAAAATATTTTTGATTGGTGGATAACTAGGTTTTTCGATAATAAACGTTGAAGTATAAAGTAAATCGACTAATTGATTTACTAATTGTTCGGTAGATGAGCCAATTATAATTTGATTAGGATCACAAATTACACCACGATTAGTAAATAAATAAAATGCCAGTTGAAATCTTAAATGTAATTCTCCTTGAAAATGTCCTCTACGTAATTGATTTAAATGATTTGTATCATAAAGATCTTTGGAATACTTTCTGAAAAGTTCTATAGGGAAATGTTTCGTATCTATTTCATCCAAATTAAAAGCATAATCATAAGCTTCATCACTCGCTTTTGGTTTATATGAATCATCATCAAAAAGAGAGGGGATAGGTTGATTGTTTAAAATTGTTAAAGATTCAATTTCGGACACAAAATATCCAGAGCGAGGTCTTGAATAAATGTAACCTTCGTCTAATAGAAGTTGATATGCATGCTCTACGGTTGTTTGGCTGATAGATAAATGTTTGCTTAATTGTCTTTTAGAATAAAATTTATCGCCTTCTTTAAATTGACCTTCAATTATTTGTTTTTTTAATTTTTCATAAAGTTGATGGTATAAAGTGTTTTTCAATTTTATAACTGACCTCCTAAATTTATCTTATTTTGTACCTTTTTAAATATCAGTTTATACATTACAATGTATTTAATCAACTTGAAAAGGGGTTTTATGTATAATGAGTAAAATTATTGGATCAGACAGAGTCAAAAGAGGTATGGCTGAAATGCAAAAAGGCGGCGTTATTATGGATGTCGTTAATGCTGAGCAAGCAAGAATTGCAGAAGAAGCAGGCGCGGTAGCAGTTATGGCATTAGAACGAGTACCTTCTGATATTAGAGCTGCTGGTGGCGTTGCACGTATGGCAAACCCTAAAATTGTAGAAGAAGTAATGAATGCTGTTTCTATTCCAGTCATGGCTAAAGCACGTATTGGTCATATCACTGAAGCAAGAGTATTAGAGGCGATGGGTGTTGACTATATTGATGAATCAGAAGTGTTAACACCAGCAGATGAGGAATATCACTTAAGAAAAGATCAATTTACAGTACCATTTGTATGTGGATGTCGTAATTTAGGTGAAGCTGCGCGTAGAATTGGTGAAGGTGCTGCTATGTTACGTACTAAAGGTGAACCAGGTACAGGTAATATTGTTGAAGCTGTAAGACATATGAGACAAGTTAATTCAGAAGTTAGTCGATTGACTGTAATGAATGATGATGAGATTATGACTTTTGCGAAAGATATCGGTGCGCCTTATGAAATTTTAAAACAAATTAAAGACAATGGTCGTTTACCGGTAGTTAACTTTGCAGCTGGTGGCGTTGCGACTCCTCAAGATGCTGCTTTAATGATGGAATTAGGTGCTGACGGTGTATTCGTTGGATCAGGTATTTTTAAATCAGAAGATCCAGAAAAATTTGCTAAAGCAATTGTTCAAGCAACAACACATTACCAAGACTATGAACTAATTGGAAGATTAGCAAGTGAACTTGGCACTGCTATGAAAGGTTTAGATATCAATCAATTATCATTAGAAGAACGTATGCAAGAGCGTGGTTGGTAAGATATGAAAATAGGTGTATTAGCATTACAAGGTGCAGTACGTGAACATATTAGACATATTGAATTAAGTGGTCATGAAGGTATTGCAGTTAAAAAAGTTGAACAATTAGAAGAAATCGAGGGCTTAATATTACCTGGTGGCGAGTCTACAACGTTACGTCGATTAATGAATTTATATGGATTTAAAGAGGCTTTACAAAATTCAACTTTACCTATGTTTGGTACATGCGCAGGATTAATAGTTCTAGCGCAAGATATAGTTGGTGAAGAAGGATACCTTAACAAGTTGAATATTACTGTACAACGAAACTCATTCGGTAGACAAGTTGACAGCTTTGAAACAGAATTAGATATTAAAGGTATCGCTACAGATATTGAAGGTGTCTTTATAAGAGCGCCACATATTGAAAAAGTAGGTCAAGGCGTAGATATCCTATGTAAGGTTAATGAGAAAATTGTAGCTGTCCAGCAAGGTAAATATTTAGGCGTATCATTCCATCCTGAATTAACAGATGACTATAGAGTAACTGATTACTTTATTAATCATATTGTAAAAAAAGCATAGCTTAATGTATGCTAAATCAACGAATTATTGATATTTATAGATTTGTTGAGAAGAAAATATCTCCTTCAAACTTAGCTTTGGAGGAGTTATTTTTTATGTCAAAATTAAAAATGATAAAAAATAAAGATATACATAAGAAAAAACCCCTTCAAAGAGACTGAGAATAGTCAAAATTTTGAAGGGATTAATTCGATGTTGATGTATTTGTTAAATAAAGAATCCAGCGATTGCAGCTGAAATGAAAGATACTAGTGTTGCACCGAATAATAATTTCAAACCAAAGCGGGCAACTGTATCTCCTTTTTTGTCATTAAGTGATTTAATAGCACCTGAAATAATACCAATAGAGCTAAAGTTAGCAAATGATACTAAGAATACAGATGTAACACCTTTTGCGTGTTCAGATAAATCACTAAGTTTACCAAGTGCTTGCATTGCTACAAATTCGTTAGATAATAGTTTTGTCGCCATAACTGAACCGGCTTGAACTGCATCTTGCCATGGCACACCGACTAAGAATGCAAATGGTGCAAAGACAAAACCAATTAATGTTTGGAAATCCCAAGAAATAGCGCCACCTGAAACTGTACTAAAGATATTGCTTACAATTCCATTTAATAGAGCGATAATGGCAATGTATCCGATTAACATTGCACCTACAATGACAGCTACTTTAAATCCATCTAAAATATATTCTCCTAGCATTTCGAAGAATGATTGTTGTCTTTCTTCAGTTTCTTCAACTAATAATTTGTCATCTTCTTCATTAACTTTATAAGGGTTAATAATTGAAGCGATGATGAAACCACCAAATAAGTTTAAGACAACAGCCGTTACAACATATTTAGGTTCAATTAAGGTAAAGTATGCACCGATAATTGAAGCAGAAACAGTCGACATTGCTGAAGCTGTTAATGTGTATAAACGTTGCTTAGGTATGTATGGTAATTGTTTTTTAATTGAAATAAATACTTCAGATTGTCCTAAAATTGCTGCAGCAACTGCATTGTATGATTCTAAACGTCCCATACCATTAATTTTAGAAATTAAGAATCCTAAAACATTAATGATTAAAGGTAAAATCTTTGTGTATTGAAGGATACCGATAATCGCTGAAATAAATACGATAGGTAATAATACACTGAAGAAGAATGGTGGTTGCTTAGGATCGATATATTGAATACCACCGAATACAAAGTTAACACCATCTGCTGCTTTTAATAATAAGTAGTTAAAACCGTTTGAAATACCACCAATAACCTTGATTCCCATTGTAGTTTTAAGCAAGATAAATGCAAAGATAAGCTGAATTGCAAGTAAAATTCCTACATATTTCCAGCGAATATTTTTCCTGTCTGAGCTAAATAGAAACGCAAGTGCTAAAAAGAAGATAATTCCGATAATCCCAATTAGAATATGCATATATTTCTCATTCCTTTAGTTTTTTCTACAATCTATCATACAATAAAATGGAAGGGCTAACATCATAAATTTTTGAAAATATAAAAACAAATTAATTGAAAAAGGTCAAAATAGGTCATATAATATAGTCAAAGAAGGTCAAAAAGGGGTGATATACATGCACAATATGTCTGACATCATAGAACAATACATCAAACGTTTATTTGAAGAGTCGAATGAAGATGTCGTTGAAATTCAGAGAGCGAATATCGCACAGCGTTTTGATTGTGTACCATCACAATTAAATTATGTAATCAAAACACGATTCACTAATGAACATGGTTATGAAATCGAAAGTAAACGTGGTGGTGGTGGTTACATCCGAATCACTAAAATTGAAAATAAAGATGCAACAGGTTATATTAATCATTTGCTTCAGCTGATTGGACCTTCTATTTCTCAACAACAAGCTTATTATATTATTGATGGGCTTTTAGATAAAATGTTAATAAATGAACGTGAAGCTAAAATGATTCAAGCAGTTATTGATAGAGAAACGCTATCAATGGATATGGTTTCTAGAGATATTATTAGAGCAAATATTTTAAAACGTTTGTTACCAGTTATAAATTATTACTAAATGAAATGAGGTGTTGAAGTGCTTTGTGAAAATTGTCAACTTAATGAAGCGGAATTAAAAGTTAAAGTTACAAGTAAAAATAAAACAGAAGAAAAAATGGTGTGTCAAACTTGTGCTGAGGGGCACCATCCGTGGAATCAAGCTAATGAACAGCCTGAATATCAAGAACATCAAGATAATTTCGAAGAAGCATTTGTTGTTAAGCAAATTTTACAACATTTAGCTACGAAACATGGCATTAATTTTCAAGAAGTAGCGTTTAAAGAAGAAAAACGTTGCCCATCATGTCATATGACTTTGAAAGATATTGCACATGTTGGTAAATTTGGGTGTGCTAATTGTTATGCAACATTTAAAGATGACATCATTGATATCGTCCGCAGAGTTCAAGGTGGACAATTTGAGCACGTTGGAAAGACACCACATTCTTCACATAAAAAGATAGCTTTAAAGCGAAAAATCGAAGAAAAGAATGAATATTTGAAAAAACTTATTGAAATCCAAGATTTTGAGGAAGCAGCCATTGTTAGAGATGAAATTAAAGCACTAAAAGCTGAGAGTGAGGTGCAACATGATGACGCATAATATTCATGATAATATCAGCCAATGGATGAAAAGTAATGAAGAAACACCAATTGTTATGTCTTCTAGAATTCGGTTAGCGCGTAATTTAGAAAATCATGTGCATCCACTAATGTATGCTACTGAAAATGATGGATTTAGAGTTATAAATGAGGTACAAGATGCCTTGCCAAATTTTGAATTAATGCGTCTTGATCAAATGGATCAACAAAGTAAAATGAAAATGGTTGCAAAGCATTTGATTAGTCCTGAACTAATAAAACAACCAGCAGCCGCAGTATTAGTGAATGATGATGAATCTTTAAGTGTCATGATAAATGAAGAGGACCATATTCGTATTCAAGCTATGGGAACTGACACGACATTACAGGCTTTATATAATCAAGCTTCATCAATTGATGATGAATTAGATCGAAGCCTTGATATAAGTTATGATGAACAACTTGGTTATTTAACTACATGTCCTACCAATATAGGTACTGGTATGAGAGCAAGCGTGATGCTACATTTACCAGGTCTATCTATTATGAAAAGAATGACACGGATTGCTCAAACCATTAATCGTTTTGGATATACAATCAGAGGTATTTACGGTGAAGGTTCGCAAGTTTATGGACATACTTATCAAGTATCCAACCAACTTACACTTGGTAAATCTGAGTTAGAAATCATAGAAACATTAACAGAAGTTGTTAATCAAATCATTCATGATGAAAAACAAATACGACAAAAGTTAGACACTTATAATCAATTAGAAACACAAGACCGTGTTTTTCGCTCGCTAGGTATTTTACAAAACTGTAGAATGATAACTATGGAAGAGGCTTCTTATAGATTAAGCGAAGTTAAACTTGGTATAGATTTAAATTACATTGAATTACAAAACTTTAAATTTAATGAATTGATGGTAGCTATACAGTCACCATTTTTATTAGATGAAGAAGATGACAAATCTGTAAAAGAAAAACGAGCAGATATACTAAGAGAACATATAAAGTAGGAGGTCATTATTTATGTTATTTGGTAGATTAACTGAACGTGCACAGCGCGTATTAGCACATGCACAAGAAGAAGCAATTCGTTTAAATCATTCAAATATAGGAACAGAACACCTATTATTGGGGTTAATGAAAGAACCTGAAGGAATTGCTGCAAAAGTATTAGAAAGTTTTAATATCACTGAAGATAAAGTAATTGAAGAAGTTGAAAAATTAATCGGACATGGTCAAGATCATGTTGGTACATTGCATTATACACCTAGAGCTAAAAAAGTCATTGAATTATCGATGGATGAAGCTAGAAAATTACATCACAATTTTGTTGGAACGGAACATATTTTATTAGGCTTGATTCGTGAAAATGAAGGTGTTGCAGCAAGAGTTTTTGCAAATCTAGATTTAAATATTACTAAAGCACGTGCACAAGTTGTGAAAGCTTTAGGAAACCCTGAAATGAGTAATAAAAATGCACAAGCTAGTAAGTCAAATAATACTCCAACTTTAGATAGTTTAGCTCGTGACTTAACAGTCATTGCCAAAGACGGTACATTAGATCCTGTTATAGGACGTGATAAAGAAATTACACGTGTAATTGAAGTATTAAGTAGACGTACGAAAAACAATCCTGTACTTATTGGAGAGCCAGGTGTTGGTAAAACTGCTATTGCTGAAGGTTTAGCGCAAGCCATAGTGAATAATGAGGTACCAGAGACATTAAAAGATAAGCGTGTTATGTCTTTAGATATGGGAACAGTAGTTGCAGGTACTAAATATCGTGGTGAATTTGAAGAGCGTCTGAAAAAGGTTATGGAAGAAATCCAACAAGCAGGTAATGTCATCCTATTTATTGATGAGTTGCATACTTTAGTTGGTGCTGGTGGTGCTGAAGGTGCTATCGATGCTTCGAATATTTTGAAACCGGCATTAGCACGTGGTGAATTACAATGTATTGGTGCTACTACATTAGATGAATATCGCAAAAATATTGAAAAAGACGCGGCTTTAGAACGTCGTTTCCAACCTGTACAAGTTGATGAACCTTCAGTAGTAGATACAGTTGCTATTTTAAAAGGATTAAGAGATCGTTACGAAGCACACCATCGTATTAATATTTCAGACGAAGCTATTGAAGCAGCTGTTAAATTAAGTAACAGATACGTTTCAGATCGTTTCTTACCAGATAAAGCAATTGATTTAATTGATGAAGCAAGTTCTAAAGTAAGACTTAAGAGTCATACGACACCTAATAATTTAAAAGAAATTGAACAAGAAATTGAAAAAGTTAAAAATGAAAAAGATGCCGCAGTACATGCTCAAGAGTTTGAAAATGCTGCTAACCTGCGTGATAAACAAACAAAACTTGAAAAGCAATATGAAGAAGCTAAAAATGAATGGAAGAATGCACAAAATGGCATGTCAACTTCATTGTCAGAAGAAGATATTGCTGAAGTTATTGCAGGATGGACAGGTATCCCATTAACTAAAATCAATGAAACAGAATCTGAAAAACTTCTTAGTCTAGAAGATACATTACATGAGAGAGTTATTGGGCAAAAAGATGCTGTTAATTCAATCAGTAAAGCGGTTAGACGTGCCCGTGCAGGGTTAAAAGATCCTAAACGACCAATTGGTAGCTTTATCTTCCTTGGACCAACTGGTGTTGGTAAAACTGAATTAGCTAGAGCTTTAGCTGAATCAATGTTTGGCGATGATGATGCGATGATCCGTGTAGACATGAGTGAATTTATGGAAAAACACGCAGTGAGCCGATTAGTTGGTGCTCCTCCAGGATATGTTGGTCATGATGATGGTGGACAATTAACTGAAAAAGTTAGACGTAAACCATATTCTGTAATTTTATTTGATGAAATTGAAAAAGCTCATCCAGATGTATTTAATATTCTATTACAAGTTTTAGATGATGGACATTTGACAGATACAAAAGGACGTACAGTTGATTTCAGAAATACAATTATCATAATGACATCAAACGTTGGGGCACAAGAATTACAAGATCAACGATTTGCTGGATTCGGTGGTTCAAGTGATGGACAAGATTATGAAACAATTCGAAAAACGATGTTAAAAGAATTAAAAAATTCATTCCGTCCAGAATTTTTAAACCGTGTAGATGATATCATTGTATTCCATAAACTAACAAAAGAAGAATTAAAAGAAATTGTAACAATGATGGTTAATAAATTAACAAATCGATTATCTGAACAAAACATAAATATTATTGTTACTGATAAAGCGAAAGACAAAATCGCAGAAGAAGGATATGATCCAGAATATGGTGCAAGACCATTAATTAGAGCGATACAAAAAACTATCGAAGATAATTTAAGTGAATTAATATTAGATGGTAATCAAATTGAAGGTAAGAAAGTTACAGTAGATCATGATGGTAAAGAGTTTAAATATGACATTGCTGAACAAACTTCAGAAACTAAAACACCATCGCAAGCATAATTATAAAACAGTCCAAAACAAATTAAAGTTTTGGGCTGTTTTTTTAGTAGCATTGAACTATAGAAATTCGTGAAAGTATCCATCAACGAAACAATCTAATAAAACAATCATCAAAGGATAGTTAAGAATTATATGTAACAAGTTAATGAGCCTACAGCGATAGCATAAAGGTATGAATTTTTATAAAGGTTTTTTGTTTGAAGATACTAGCAACTTACGTCAAAATAAAATAGGTCTATATAATATTGTGATAAATCTAGAGAAAAGAGTTTACTAAGAAATTATTAAGATTTTATCTTTGAAAGATACCGACTATCAACATGATGTAAGTTTATTTTATAATATTCATAAAAAATAAATCTGGTAAAACAGTTTGCGTTAGTAGTCATGTTAAAATACAAACAAATGTAACTCACATTTAATTTGTCATAATGGGAATGTGCGTTTAAAATAGATTTGTTCAAAGGAAAGTGGAGGTGCAATTTTGGCCAAGAAAAAAGTGATTTTTGAATGTATGGCTTGTGGTTATCAATCTCCTAAATGGATGGGGAAATGTCCTAATTGTGGCGCTTGGAATCAAATGGAGGAAATTGTTGAAAAAGCAGCCAATCCTAAACATGGAGTTAAAACCAAGGAATTAGCAGGTAAAGTACAAAAATTAAATAGTATTAAACATGAAACAACGCCGAGAGTGTTAACAGATTCAGCAGAATTCAACCGTGTATTAGGTGGAGGTATTGTGAGCGGATCGTTAGTACTTATTGGTGGGGATCCAGGTATTGGTAAGTCAACGTTACTTTTACAAATTTGTGCATCGTTATCTCAAAAGAAAAAAGTACTATATATTACTGGAGAAGAATCGCTTAGTCAGACTAAATTACGTGCAGAGCGATTAGATGAAGATTCAAGTGAATTGCAAGTATTAGCTGAAACAGATCTTGAAGTTATTTATCAAACAGTAAAAGAAGAACAACCTGATTTATTAGTAGTGGATTCGATTCAAACAATATATCATCCTGAAATCAGCTCTGCGCCAGGTTCTGTTTCACAAGTTCGTGAAAGTACACAAAGTTTAATGAATATTGCTAAACAAATGAACATTGCAACTTTTATAGTGGGTCATGTAACGAAAGAAGGTCAAATTGCTGGCCCAAGATTGCTAGAACACATGGTTGATACTGTGCTTTATTTTGAAGGCGATGAACACCACGCATATCGAATTTTGCGAGCTGTTAAAAACCGTTTTGGTTCAACGAATGAAATGGGAATCTTCGAAATGAAGCAAAGTGGATTAAAAGGTGTAAATAATCCATCTGAAATGTTTTTAGAAGAACGTTCAACAAATGTTCCAGGTTCAACAATTGTTGCAACCATGGAGGGAACCAGACCACTTTTAATAGAAGTTCAAGCGCTGGTAACTCCAACGACTTTTAACAATCCGAGACGAATGGCAACAGGGATTGATCATAATCGATTAAGTTTGTTGATGGCTGTTTTGGAAAAGAAAGAAAATTATCTATTACAACAACAAGATGCTTATATCAAAGTAGCTGGCGGTGTAAAGTTAACGGAGCCAGCAGTTGATTTAAGTGTAATTGTAGCAACTGCATCTAGCTTTAAAGATAAAGCTGTCGACGGATTAGATTGCTATATTGGAGAAGTTGGTTTAACGGGTGAGGTACGTCGTGTATCTCGGATAGAACAACGCGTGCAAGAGGCTGCAAAACTAGGTTTCAAACGTGTAATTATTCCTAAAAATAATATAGGCGGATGGACATATCCTGAAGGTATACAAGTAATAGGTGTAACTACTGTACATGAAGCATTGTCATTTGCTCTTCATTCATAAAACATCAAGAAAGGAGGACATTGTGTGAATATCGTTAAACTAATGGTTATTATTATTTACTTAATTATTGGGAGCGCATTAGGAATAATTATTATTCCTGAAATTGCAAATGATCTTGGATTACAAAACTCCAGCTTTTTAAAAAATCACTATGTAGATGGCATTATCGGTAGTATTTTTATGTTCTTAATTTTTGGTGTATTTATTAGACGAGTTACTAACGCTATAAAAGGTTTAGAACATTTTATTATGCGTAGAAGTGCTGTTGAAATACTATTCGCAACAATAGGTTTAATAATCGGATTACTTATTTCTGTTATGGTGTCGTTTATATTAGAATCAATTGGTAACTCTATTTTTAAT
>OBZA01000448.1_pt1 | contig 12014 bp, 11 predicted proteins | sample 1476871 | NCBI WGS metagenome assembly OBZA01 (sample SAMEA2580227, study PRJEB22360) | human gut metagenome | biome: human gut; feature: human-associated habitat; material: faeces | place: Denmark | collected 2008/2010
TACCAAATAATATGTTTGGAAGCGTTATGTAATGCCAATCAACACCGAAGTTCTCATGTCCTCTTTCCTTTTACGACTACATATATTGTTAATAATATTGAAATAATAAACTTATAGTGATAATTTATTTAATAGATCCATGAGAGTAGGAACCCCACCATACGGGAATTTCGAAATCATGGGTTTTTTGTTTTAAAGGATTGATGCAATAGATAAAGTAGCCATTCTAATATATGGAGTATTTATCAGCTAAAAATTAAAACAGATATGGGTTTTCTTCATTAAATCATTTTTCTATAAGGAAACAGAGGAAACGCTACTGTCACCTCTGCTTGAAATAATTAGGATGAAATACTCTGAGTTTATGAACGTCCACACCCAAAACACTCAAACCCTCCAAACTCTCAACCCCAGACTACATCTCCAAACCCCCAAACACCAATACTTACCAAAGCATTGATATGAGTGCCAATACTGGCAATGTGCCTTGTTTGAAAAAGATACTAATATTGCTTGAAAGGCCACCATAAATAGCAACGCCAATGATATACACTAAAATAGCTGTGCATATTTCTTTTGGATTACTGCTGATAAACAAACCGTATATTAGCAAAACTCCGATTAAACCGTTATATACGCCTTGGTTCTTCAAAAGTAGGTTAATATTTTTGTCTTTCAATTTATCGACGCTTATATTAAATGTCTCGCTAGTCTTTTTGGAAGTTGTAGCAATCGTTTCAAGGTACATAATATAGAAAAACTCTAATGCCATAAATATGATTAAAATTGTTGAGATGATATTCACTGTAACGCTCCTTTATTATTAAATATTTTCTTGTAAAAATGATTGCAGTGTCTGTGGTTGATCATTGACTAATTGTTTGAAATCATTGGATTCTTGGTCTAATAGTCCTCTTGCTCCTGCGTGGTACATTGATGCCAATAATGCACCAAAGCCTTTAGGTTCATCGTACATTTCTGCAAATGTCTCTAATGAAACGGGTTCATATTTAATTTCTGTGCCTGATGCCTCAGATAAAATAGCAGCAAGTTCTTTCATATCATAACTATAGCCTGATAATAAATAGCGTTTGCCCCAAGTATCTGGATTTTTAATAATAGCAATGACACCTCTAGCAATATCATTTCTAGTAATATAATTAATACGACCATCACCAGCTGGATAAATCAGTTTATGCATATTCATCAATTCTGGTAAATAGGGTTTAAGTGGATCCATGTACATTGCCATTCTTACATACGTATAATCAATGCCACTTGTTGACAATAAACGTGATGCATATCCGAAATAAGGGCTCATATGGAATGGATTATTATGCTGATCTGCGTAATAACCTATGAAAATGATATGAGCAACGCCGCTCTGCTTTGCCGCATATACTAAATTTTCCACTTCAGGAATACGTTTGAATGATGGATGGATAATACTTGGAATAAACACAACGGTATCCATTCCTTTAAATGCTTCTACCATGCTTTCTTGATTAAAATAATCTAATTGTCGAACAGAAACTTTTCCACGCCAATCATCTGGAACTTTCTCAACATTTCTAACACCAATGTGAAAATGATCTATGTGATTTGCAATGGCTTGATTTGTAATATGTGTGCCTAAATGACCTGTAGCACCTGTTAACATAATATTCATTCACTTCATCTCCTAATCTTTATATACATAACATAATACTTATTCGATTGTTTTCAAAACATTTGATTTTATAAAAAATTGTAATCTGTATTTATTATCGCTGTGTATAGTAAATACGTATATGTTATTAATGTTGAAAATACCGTAATGACGCGTTTTAGTTGATGTGTATCACTAATATCTTTGAAAATTTTAATCAGGTACTACGACAATATGATGTCTGTTTTGTGTCTGAAAGTTTTACAGTTTTTAAAATAAAAATGGTATAAAGTGTGATTTGTATAAAAAAGAGTCTCGACGGATAAGAATTGATTAATAACAGTTAGCATTTTATTAATTACCTTAACAATGATTCAAGTTTAGTTAAATGAGGTTTAATTTGAAAGGGGATAGCGCCTCAATATAATGTAGGTAGATTGTTCATATTACGTAATTGAAAAATCAAATTTAAATAGATTGGGGCTAAAAATTATGAAATTTAAAGCGATAGCAAAAGCAAGTTTAGCATTGGGAATGTTAGCAACAGGTGTAATTACATCGAATGTACAATCAGTACAAGCGAAAACAGAAGTTAAACAACAAAGTGAATCAGAGTTGAAACACTATTATAATAAACCGGTTTTAGAGCGTAAAAATGTTACTGGATATAAATATACTGAAAAAGGTAAAGATTATATAGATGTTATAGTAGACAATCAATATTCTCAAATTTCTTTAGTTGGATCTGATAAAGACAAATTTAAAGATGGAGACAACTCGAATATAGATGTGTTTATCCTTAGAGAAGGTGACAGTAGACAAGCAACAAATTACTCAATTGGTGGCGTAACAAAAACAAACAGTCAACCTTTTATTGACTATATACACACACCAATCCTTGAAATCAAGAAAGGTAAAGAAGAACCACAAAGTAGTTTATACCAAATTTATAAAGAAGACATCTCATTGAAAGAACTTGATTATAGATTAAGAGAACGTGCAATCAAACAACACGGCTTGTATTCAAATGGTCTTAAACAAGGTCAAATTACAATTACAATGAAAGATGGCAAATCACATACTATCGATTTAAGTCAAAAACTTGAAAAAGAACGTATGGGTGATTCTATCGACGGCAGACAAATACAAAAAATTCTAGTAGAAATGAAATAATACTTTCTAACAACAAAGCGCTATGTTGAATAGTGCTTGTTATGGAAATATATGGAAGTTAAGCGACGTACTGTTGCTTAGCTTCTTTTTTTGAGGGGAAAAGTTACAAAACTCACACAAACAGTCGCACCACGCATTATCTTTTGCTTAAATAGCTTAATCATATTTTATGAATAGTTAAAAACAGGTTAATGTGAATATCCGAATACAGCTCCTATAATATGGGTGTATGGTTCAAATTACGTAATAAAACAATCTAATTATAATAGATTGGAGCATACAACTATGAAAATGAAAAATATTGCAAAAATAAGTTTGTTATTAGGAATATTAGCAACAGGTGTAAACACTACAACGGAAAAACCAGTTCATGCCGAAAAGAAACCTATTGTAATAAGTGAAAATAGCAAAAAATTAAAAGCTTATTATACTCAACCTAGTATTGAATATAAAAATGTGACAGGTTATATCAGTTTCATTCAACCAAGTATTAAATTTATGAATATCATAGATGGTAATTCTGTTAATAACCTTGCTTTAATTGGCAAAGATAAGCAACATTATCATACGGGTGTACATCGTAATCTTAATATATTTTACGTTAATGAGGATAAGAGATTTGAAGGTGCAAAGTACTCTATTGGGGGTATCACTAGTGCAAACGATAAAGCTGTCGACCTAATAGCAGAAGCAAGAGTTATTAAAGCAGATCATATTGGTGAATATGATTATGACTTTTTCCCATTTAAAATAGATAAAGAAGCGATGTCATTGAAAGAGATTGATTTTAAATTAAGAAAATACCTTATTGATAATTATGGTCTTTACGGTGAAATGAGTACAGGGAAAATTACCGTCAAAAAGAAATACTATGGAAAGTATACATTTGAATTGGATAAAAAGTTACAAGAAGACCGTATGTCCGATGTTATCAATGTCACAGATATTGATAGAATTGAAATCAAAGTTAGAAAAGCTTAATACACATACTTGACGACGAAATAATTTGAAATTGAAATAGAGAGGTTAAGTGACGATCAAACGTTGCTTAACTTCTTTTTAATGCTTAAAAATCATTTCAAAGGCACATAGAAACGCTATATTAACCTCATAATCACTCATTATTTTTTGCTTAAATTACTTAATAATACTTCAATAATTGTTAAAAAGGGTTTAATGTGATTATCTTAGAACGCCATCTATAATGATGTTGTATGATTCAAATTACGTAAAAAGACAATCGAATATAATATAGATTGGAGTATACAATTATGAATATGAAAACAATTGCTAAAACCAGTTTAGCACTAGGGCTTTTAACAACAGGCGCAATTACAGTAACGACGCAATCGGTCAAAGCAGAAAAAATACAATCAACTAAAGTTGACAAAGTACCAACGCTTAAAGCAGAGCGATTAGCAATGATAAACATAACAGCAGGTGCAAATTCAGCGACAACACAAGCAGCTAACACAAGACAAGAACGCACGCCTAAACTCGAAAAGGCACCAAATACTAATGAGGAAAAAACCTCAGCTTCCAAAATAGAAAAAATATCACAACCTAAACAAGAAGAGCAGAAATCGCTTAATATATCAGCAACGCCAGCGCCTAAACAAGAACAATCACAAACGACAACCGAATCCACAACGCCGAAAACTAAAGTGACAACACCTCCATCAACAAACACGCCACAACCAATGCAATCTACTAAATCAGACACACCACAATCTCCAACCATAAAACAAGCACAAACAGATATGACTCCTAAATATGAAGATTTAAGAGCGTATTACACGAAACCGAGTTTTGAATTTGAAAAGCAGTTTGGATTTTTGCTCAAACCATGGACGACGGTTAGGTTTATGAATGTTATTCCAAATAGGTTCATCTATAAAATAGCTTTAGTTGGAAAAGATGAGAAAAAATATAAAGATGGACCTTACGATAATATCGATGTATTTATCGTTTTAGAAGACAATAAATATCAATTAAAAAAATATTCTGTCGGTGGCATCACGAAGACTAATAGTAAAAAAGTTGATCACAAAGCAGAATTAAGCGTTACTAAAAAAGATAATCAAGGTATGATTTCACGCGATGTTTCAGAATACATGATTACTAAGGAAGAGATTTCCTTGAAAGAGCTTGATTTTAAATTGAGAAAACAACTTATTGAAAAACATAATCTTTACGGTAACATGGGTTCAGGAACAATCGTTATTAAAATGAAAAACGGTGGGAAGTATACGTTTGAATTACACAAAAAACTGCAAGAGCATCGTATGGCAGATGTCATAGAAGGTACAAACATTGATAAAATTGAAGTGAATATAAAATAATCATGACGTTCTCTAAATAGAAGCTGACATCGGTAAAACAAGAAGTTAAGTGACAACGGTTTACATGTTGCTTAGCTTCTTTTATTATGCGTAATGATGTAAAAGACGAATATTCATTTGTTTGTAAAAGTGGCATTTCTATGTCTTAAAAGTGACGAATCCTCAAATGTGCCAAGTGTTGAATCACATCAAAATCAGTTTTATTTAACGAACATTATGGATTTCTTAATTTACTTAACGATGATTCAAATATAGTTAAACAAGGTTTAATGTGAATGGAGCAATACGCCATCTATAATAAAGCTGTATGATTCAATGAATGTAATCGAACAAATCTAATAATTACGAATGGAGCATACAACTATGAAAATAACAACAATTGCTAAAACAAGTTTAGCACTAGGCCTTTTAACAACGGGTGTAATCACAACGACAACGCAAGAAGCAAACGCGACAACACCATCTTCCACTAAAGTGGAAGCACCACAATCAACACCGCCCTCAACTAAAGTAGAAGCACCGCAATCAAAACCAAACGCGACAACACCGCCTTCAACTAAAGTGGAAACACCGCAACAAACACCGAACGCGACAACACCATCTTCAACTAAAGTGGAAACACCACAATCGCCAACCACAAAACAAGTACCAACAGAAATAAATCCTAAATTTAAAGATTTAAGAGCGTATTATACGAAACCAAGTTTAGAATTTAAAAATGAGATTGGTATTATTTTAAAAAAATGGACGACAATAAGATTTATGAATATTGTTCCAGATTATTTCATATATAAAATAGCTTTAGTTGGAAAAGACGATAAAAAATATGATGAAGGAGTACATAGGAATGTCGATGTATTTGTCGTTTTAGAAGAAAAAAATAAATATGGAGTGGAAAGATACTCGGTCGGTGGTATCACAAAGAGTAATAGTAAAAAAGTTGATCACAAAGCAGGAGTAAGAATTACTAAAGAAGATAATAAAGGTACAATCTCTCATGATGTTTCAGAATTCAAGATTACTAAAGAGCAGATTTCCTTGAAAGAACTTGATTTTAAATTGAGAAAACAACTTATTGAAAATCATAATCTGTACGGTAACGTTGGTTCAGGTAAAATTGTTATTAACATGAAAAACGGTGGAAAGTACACGTTTGAATTACACAAAAAATTACAAGAAAATCGCATGGCAGACGTCATAGATGGCACTAATATTGATAACATTGAAGTGAATATAAAATAATCATGACATTCTCTAAATAGAAGCTGTCATCGGAAAAACAAGAAGTTCAGTGACAACGGCCTACATGTTGCTTAGCTTCTTTTGTTATGTTCGATGATTTGAGAACCCGAATTTTCGATGGGTCCAAATATGACGTGGAAGAGTCCTGAATTTATCTGTAAATCCCTATCTATCGGGTGTGAAGCACAACGGAATCAGTTTTATTTAACGAACATTATAGATTCCTTAATTTACTTAATAATGATTCAATGATTATTAAAGATGGTTTAATGTGAAAGGTCAAATACGCCAATTATAATAAAGCTGTATGATTCAATAGACGTAAGCGAACAAATCTAATAATTACGAATGGAGCATACAACTATGAAAATGGCAGCAATTGCGAAAGCAAGTTTAGCATTAGGTATTTTAGCAACAGGAACAATAACGTCATTGCATCAAACTGTAAATGCGAGTGAACATGAAGCAAAATATGAAAATGTGACAAAAGATATCTTTGACTTAAGAGATTACTATAGTGGCGCAAGTAAGGAACTTAAAAATGTTACTGGTTATCGTTATAGCAAAGGTGGCAAGCATTACCTTATCTTTGATAAAAATAGAAAATTCACAAGAGTACAGATATTTGGTAAAGATATTGAAAGATTTAAAGCACGCAAAAATCCGGGATTAGACATATTTGTTGTTAAAGAAGCAGAAAATCGCAACGGCACAGTGTTTTCATATGGTGGTGTCACTAAGAAAAATCAAGACGCTTATTATGATTATATAAACGCACCAAGATTTCAAATCAAGAGAGATGAAGGTGACGGTATTGCTACGTACGGTAGAGTACACTACATTTATAAAGAAGAGATTTCACTTAAAGAACTCGACTTTAAATTGAGACAGTATTTAATTCAAAATTTTGATCTGTATAAAAAGTTTCCTAAAGATAGTAAGATAAAAGTGATAATGAAAGATGGCGGCTATTATACGTTTGAACTTAATAAAAAATTACAAACAAATCGCATGAGTGATGTCATTGACGGTAGAAATATTGAAAAAATAGAAGCCAACATTAGATAATTCAATGAAATATGGATAATAGTAAAATATGGATAGTATAGAGGAGTTAGGCAACATAAGTTGCTTAGCTTCTTTTTTGTGTTGGCGAGATGAAAATGAAGCGTATCGATGAATAATAAAAACACCAATAAAACTTGTGGAAATAGTTGATACTTATAGATGCGTGATGTCGCTTTAGTGACATGAAACAATGTGGAAAACATAATTAAATTGAGGGAAAGTGTGAATAGTTAAAAAATTAGCATTGTGTTATAAAAAATAATTAATACTGTTAGGATTTCATTAACTAACTTAACGTTGGTTCAAAAATAGTTAAAAAGAGGTTAATTCATAGCGCAGTATCTCGCTTATATAATGATAGTAGATTGTTCGTATTACGTAATTGAATTAATCATATAAAAATATATTAAGACAAAATTTATAAATAGATTGGGAGAATAGTACTATGAAATTAAAAACGTTAGCTAAAGCAACATTGGCATTAGGCTTATTAACTACTGGTGTGATTACATCAGAAGGCCAAGCAGTCCACGCAAAAGAAAAGCAAGAGAGAGTACAACATTTATATGATATTAAAGACTTATATCGATACTACTCATCAGAAAGTTTTGAATTCAGTAATATTAGTGGTAAGGTTGAAAACTATAACGGTTCTAACGTTGTACGCTTTAACCAAGAAAAACAAAATCACCAATTATTCTTATTAGGAAAAGATAAAGATAAATATAAAAAAGGCCTTGAAGGCCAGAATGTCTTTGTGGTAAAAGAATTAATTGATCCAAACGGTAGACTATCTACTGTTGGTGGTGTGACTAAGAAAAATAACAAATCTTCTGAAACTAATACACATTTATTTGTTAATAAAGTGTATGGCGGAAATTTAGATGCATCAATTGACTCATTTTTAATTAATAAAGAAGAAGTTTCACTGAAAGAACTTGATTTCAAAATTAGAAAGCAATTAGTTGAAAAATATGGTTTATATAAAGGTACGACTAAATACGGTAAGATCACTATCAATTTGAAAGACGAGAAAAAGGAAGTAATTGATTTAGGTGATAAACTGCAATTCGAGCGCATGGGTGATGTGTTGAATAGTAAGGATATTCAAAATATAGCAGTGACTATTAATCAAATTTAAATTAAACAATCAATGACTTTAAAGTAATAAATTTGAAGCAGCTTAACGATGAAATGTTGAATAAATACGTACATCCTCCAAAAAGGGGCGTATCTAAATCAACAGTGTCGTTAGGCTGTTTTTATGTTTTATAACGCAGGGTATGAGCGTACTAAAAATTCACATTACTTCTGAAAGTGATGTCCATTGAATATTAATTAGTTCTTCATTAACCATGATTTAATTTTAATTAAACGAGTGTTAATGTCAGTCTGTCTCAATGCCCTTTATAATAAATGTGTATTATTCAAATTACGTAATAAAAGCAATCCAATATATTAAGATTGGAGCATATGAATATGAAATTTACAGCGATAGCTAAAGCGATATTTGTATTAGGAATATTAACAACAAGTGTAATGATAACAGAAAATCAATCGGTTAATGCAAAAGGAAAGTATGAAAAAATGAACCGTTTATATGATACAAACAAGTTACATCAATACTATTCAGGACCTAGTTATGAGTTAACAAATGTTAGTGGCCAAAGTCAAGGTTATTATGACTCTAACGTTTTGCTTTTTAACCAACAAAATCAAAAGTTCCAAGTATTTTTATTGGGAAAAGATGAAAATAAATACAAAGAAAAAACACATGGTTTAGATGTCTTTGCGGTACCAGAATTAGTAGATTTAGATGGAAGAATATTTAGTGTTAGTGGTGTAACGAAGAAAAACGTAAAATCAATATTTGAGTCTCTAAGAACGCCGAACTTACTAGTTAAAAAAATAGACGATAAAGACGGTTTTTCTATTGATGAATTTTTCTTTATTCAAAAGGAAGAAGTGTCATTGAAGGAACTTGATTTTAAAATAAGAAAACTGTTGATTAAAAAATACAAACTGTATGAAGGGTCAGCTGATAAAGGTAGAATTGTTATTAATATGAAAGATGAAAATAAGTATGAAATTGATTTAAGTGATAAATTAGATTTCGAGCGTATGGCAGATGTCATTAATAGTGAACAAATTAAGAACATCGAAGTGAATTTGAAATAATCAATGATATATAGAATAAAAGCTTAAGAAGCGGTTTAATAATCCCATGTTTAATGATTTTGATACGTGTTTTAATAATAAAAACATATCGAACATTGACTACGTTATTAAGCTGCTTTTTTGTACACTTTGTATCGAATAACTTAAGATCTAAAACTAATCGGAAAGAACAATGATTCCCCCAAAAAAATTTATGTTGCTATTAAAAATCAGTTAATACGAATGTTAAAATACGTTTGATTTTCATTAATAATGATTCAAGTTTATTTAAATGAGCGTTAATGTCAGTCTGTTTTGATGCACCTTATAATAAAGACAGATAGTTCAAATTACGTAATCATAACAATCCAATATATCAAGATTGGAGCAAATAAATATGAAATTGACTGCATTAGCAAAAGCAACATTAGCATTAGGAATATTAACTACAGGTGTGTTTACAGCAGAAAGTAAAGCTGTTCACGCGAAAGTAGAACTTGATGAGACACAACGCAAATATTATATCAATATGCTACATCAATACTATTCTGAAGAAAGTTTTGAATCAACAAACATTAGCGTTAAAAGTGAAGATTACTATGGTTCTAACGTTTTAAACTTTAACCAACGAAATAAAACTTTCAAAGTGTTTCTGCTTGGTGACGATAAAAATAAATATAAAGAAAAAACACATGGCCTTGATGTCTTTGCAGTACCTGAATTAATAGATATAAAAGGTGGCATATATAGCGTTGGCGGTATAACAAAGAAAAATGTGAGATCAGTGTTTGGATTTGTAAGTAATCCAAGTCTACAAGTTAAAAAAGTTGATGCTAAACATGGCTTTTCGATAAATGAGTTGTTCTTTATTCAAAAGGAAGAAGTATCGTTGAAGGAACTGGATTTTAAAATAAGAAAAATGTTAGTCGAAAAATATAGATTGTATAAAGGCGCGTCAGATAAAGGTAGAATCGTTATTAATATGAAAGACGAAAAGAAATATGTAATTGATTTAAGTGAAAAATTAAGTTTTGATCGTATGTTTGATGTAATGGATAGTAAGCAAATTAAAAATATTGAAGTGAATTTGAATTAGTTTGAGTTAATAGCATAATAGCTTAAGAAGCGACTTAACGACAAAATGTGAATTGACATCTGTGTCCTTATATAAGGAACTGTGTTAAATACATTACTGTTGTTAAGTTGTTTTTGTAATTCAAAGAGCAGAACAGAGTAACATCATCAGTTGTAGTAAACGATAATCCAGTAAAACAACTAAATGAAATAATGAAAGTCATTTAACCTGAACATTAAAATATATTTGTTTTTCATTAAGAATAATTCAAGTATATTTAAATCGAGGTTAATTATCGTATGAAACGATGCACGTTATAATAAAAATGTATGATTCAAATTACGTAATGAAAACAATCCAATATATTAAGATTGGAGCAAATAAATATGAAATTTACAGCATTAGCAAAAGCAACATTAGCTTTAGGAATTTTAACAACAGGAACTTTAACAACAGAAGTTCATTCAGGTCATGCAAAACAAAATCAAAAGTCAGTAAATAAACATGACAAGGAGGCACTATACCGATACTACACTGGAAAGACTATGGAAATGAAAAATATTAGTGCTTTGAAACATGGTAAAAATAACTTGCGTTTTAAGTTTAGAGGTATTAAGATTCAAGTTTTACTGCCTGGAAATGATAAAAGTAAATTTCAACAGCGTAGTTATGAGGGGTTAGATGTGTTTTTTGTTCAAGAAAAAAGAGATAAGCACGATATATTTTATACTGTTGGTGGTGTAATACAGAATAATAAAACATCTGGAGTTGTCAGTGCACCAATATTAAATATTTCAAAAGAAAAGGGTGAAGATGCTTTTGTGAAAGGTTACCCTTATTACATTAAAAAAGAAAAAATAACACTAAAAGAGCTGGATTATAAGTTGAGAAAGCATCTAATTGAAAAATACGGACTTTATAAAACAATCTCAAAAGATGGTAGGGTCAAAATTAGCTTGAAAGATGGCAGTTTTTATAACCTTGATTTAAGATCTAAATTAAAATTTAAATATATGGGGGAAGTCATAGAAAGCAAACAAATTAAAGATATTGAAGTTAACTTAAAGTAAATAATTACGAATAATAAAAAGTAATTGAAGCGGCTTAACGGTGAAATGTAAATTGGTGCGCATAGCTTATACAAAAAGGATGCATCAATCGATATCGTCGTTAAGCCGTTTTTGTTTGTGTGTCATGAATCCTATCCCAATCTCCATGAATATAAAAATTCCACCACCAACATCAAAATTCTCCACATCGCAACATAACCAAATGTTATAATAAATCTATTACACAAAGAGATAAATTA
>OBZA01000460.1_pt1 | contig 11852 bp, 11 predicted proteins | sample 1476871 | NCBI WGS metagenome assembly OBZA01 (sample SAMEA2580227, study PRJEB22360) | human gut metagenome | biome: human gut; feature: human-associated habitat; material: faeces | place: Denmark | collected 2008/2010
GTTTTCATCGTGTAACTCTCTTTCTGTTAGTTTATAAACTAACAATAGTTTATCATGACTTATACTCTTGGTCAAGAATTTACCTCGAAAAACAAAAAACAATTATGTAAGGGCTTGCAAAAATGTTTGGACTCTGATAAGATAGAACCATAGCAAAAGGATTGTTACTGGTCAGCAGGCAAAACCTAGATAAATACGAAAAACTAATGGGAGTAGTGTATGCTCATCCCAATTGGTTCTTGGTATTTATTTAGGTTTTTTTCGTTGAAAAAGCCTCAAAGAAAACTAGGATCCTAGACAAGAAAGGAGCCCCTATGGCTAAATATACTGAATTAGCTGAGGACATTATCAAACACGTTGGTGGCAAGGAAAATGTCAATAACTTGAAACACTGTGTGACACGTTTGCGCTTTGATTTGAAAGATGAATCTAAAGCAGATGATGACTACCTTAAGAACCGTGACGGCGTTGTTACTGTTGTTAAGGCAGGTGGACAATATCAGGTAGTTATCGGTAACCATGTGCCTGATGTTTATGCGGAGGTCCTCCAGGTTGGTGGTCTTCCAGCAGGTGGAAGTCTTGATCTTGATGAGGGAGATGCACCAAAGGGTAATCTCTTTGACCGCTTTGTATCTTTGGTATCAAGTATTTTCCAACCTTTCCTTGGTCCATTGGCTGCGGCCGGGATTATCAAAGGGGTAGTCGCTATCATGGCGGCATGTGGCCTGTCAGCTGCGACAAGTCCTATGTATGTTATCTTGAATGCGGCGGGGGATGGTTTCTTCCAGTTCTTGCCAATCTTGATTGCCTTGACATCAGCTCGTCGTTTCAAGGTTAATGAGTTTACAGCTATTGCGGTTGCAGGAGCACTTGTTTATCCTGATATTGCTACGCTAGTGACAGCTCTTCAAAAGGCAGGTCAAGGTCATGTTCTAGGGGTTATTCCGTTTACGCTTCCTGCAGGGGGTTACCTCTCAACAGTAATGCCTTCTATCTTGGCAATCTGGGTGGCTTCTTACATTCAAAAATTCTTTACTAAGATTACTCCAGATGTCATTAAAGTCTTCGTAGTACCTTTCTTTACATTGCTCATTACGGTACCATTAACATTCTTGGTGGTGGGACCAATTGCCAATGCTTTCTCTGATGGATTGACAAGTCTTTTCCAAGCAATCATGAACTTTAGTCCGATTGTCTTTGGTCTTGTACTTGGTATCCTATGGCAAGTCTTGGTTATGTTCGGAATGCACTGGGCGCTTGTTCCCCTTGCTATCTTAGATGTGGCAACAAACGGAAGTTCTACGATTCTTTCAGCAGCTATCCTTCCATGTTTCACGCAAACAGGTGTATTGGGGGCTATCATGCTTAAGACGAAAGAAGAAAAAGTCCGTACCATCTCTATGCCAGCCTTCATTTCATCTATTTTTGGGGTGACAGAACCTGCTATCTATGGGGTAACCCTTCCAATGAAAACGCCATTCTACATTTCATGTGGTGTTTCAGGACTTATGGGGGCTGCCATGATGGCCTTAGATATTAAGATGTATTCAATGGGTGGTCTGGGTGTATTTGTCTTCCCAAGCCTTATTGGGCCTGACGGTAACCTTTCTAAAGTTATCTTTGCCATTATTATTGCCATTGTGGGTGCTCTTGTATCCTTCCTTATCCAACTCTTTGCACCAGTACCAACTCTTTACGGTGGTGGGGCAGCTAAGGTTGAGGAAAAAGCTGAAGAAGCTGCACCTGCTCCTAAGGAAATTCAACAAGAAATTATTGCGAGCCCACTTATCGGGAATATTGTCCCACTTGACCAAGTTCCTGACCAAGTCTTTGCCTCAGGAGCTATGGGTAAGGGTATCGCTATTGACCCTACCGATGGGGTAGTGGTCGCACCAGCTAAGGCAACGGTTAATTTAGTCTTCCCTACTGGTCATGCGATTGGTTTGACAACTGAAAATGGTGCAGAGCTTCTCATTCATATTGGTATGGACACTGTTTCTCTTGCTGGTAAAGGATTCAAGACCTATGTGGAAGCAGGTGAAGTTGTAGAAGCAGGACAAAAACTTATCGAATTTGACCTAGCAACTATCCGAGAGGCAAAATTACCAGTCATCACACCAGTCATTGTGACCAATACGGCTGACTTTGATGATGTCTTAACGACTAAAGAAGCTCGTGTTAACACTGGTGATTATCTCCTTACCGCTGTTAAATAAAAAAGAAATCCGAGAATCAACTTCTCGGATTTTTGTTTATTTGAATTTGTAGTCTTTAACGACTTCAACGGAATTAACCGTTACATTCTCTTTTGGTTTACTGTTGTCATCGACTTCAAGGTTAGCGATGGTATCAACGACATCCATGCCTTTGATGACTTGTCCAAAGACAGTATATTTGGTATCACCAGCTGGGTAACCACCTTTTTTGTAGGCGTCAATGATAGGTTTTGGATAGCCAGCATTTCCTAGTTGCTTGCTTTGATCGTCCTTGTTTTGAACAATGTAGAATTGGCTGCCGTTTGAATTCTTAGCACCAGTATTGGCCATGGCAAGTGCGCCACGGATGTTGTAGAGGAATGGTGTAGGCTCAACAGCGAAACCTTTCTTCCAGATAGATTCTCCGCCAGTACCGTCACCCTTAGGGTCGCCACTTTGAATCATGAAGTCCTTGATGACACGGTGGAAGGTAAGACCATCATAGTATTTGTCCTTTGCATGTTTCAAGAAGTTTTCAGAAGCCTTTGGAGCAAGTGTAGGGAAGAGTTTGACTGTGATATCACCCTTTGAAGTGTGGAGGATAACTTCAGCTTCGTCCTTACCAACCTTGTCTGACAACTGTGGAAAGGCATCTTTTCCAGATTTTTGGGCTTTTTCTAATTGTTTAGTGAATATCTTATTATCAACATAAGCATCTCCACGAACGGCGCGTGCGATGTTCTCACGAAAGGCAAAACCTAGGCCTGCGATAACAAGTACAATAATTAATGGAATGTACTTTTTAATGTTTTTCATATATAACTCCTTTGGTGCATTATACCTACTATTGTAGCAGAAAAAAACCTTTTGGGAAACGGTTAACAGAGGTCTTTAAATATGGTAGAATGGAACTATCAACAAGAAAATGAACATGGGACTAGATATAGGGAAAGGTTGCCTCAGGCTAAAAAGTGAGGGCTGACTTTTGGAAGGACGCATGCTACTTGCTCTTATCAGAGATAGGTGTCTAAATTCTAACTATAGAAAACTTCGCTAAGCTGAAGGGGCCTCTTGTTTGGATTTCTTGAAAAAAGGAGATTTTTATGTCAACTAAAGCAGAATGGGCTGAACTCTTTGAGTCGGTACACGGGCGTAAGCCTAGCCCCCAAGAATTTTTGGATGCTAAAGCAGCTGACTTTGATACAAGTGCTTTGGCTGCTCAAGCAGCATCTGTAGAAGCACCAGCTAATGAACCTGTCGCTGAAGAAGTAGCTCCAGAACCAGTTGCTACTGAAGAAGTCACAGAACAAGATGACATCGCAGATGTAGCTGAAACAGCTGAGGATGCCGTCGCAGAACAAGCAAGCAGTGAATCACCATTTGGTGCAGAAGCTTTCTCAGAAGCACCTGTGCAACAACCAACACCACAATTTGATTCAAGCATGTTTGAAAAGGCACCTATCTCATCAGCTCAAGGATTTGGAACAGTTCCTAATCCAGCAGCAGCTGGCTCAGCAGATAAACCTCTTTTCAATCTTATCTTGCCAATCGTTGCGATTGCACTTTCAGTAATCTTTGCAGTCTTGGCATGGTTTGTAGGTCCTGCTTGGCTCTTCATCATCTTGACAGTCCTCGCAGTTGCGGTGGCAGTTGTTTCACTTGTCTTTAGCCTTAAATCAAGCAAGAAATTGCTTTCAATCATCGCAACAGGTGTTGCTGGTCTCATGCTCTTTGTGTCTATTGGTGGTTTGATTTTCCAAATCTCTCAAAATGCTAGCAACAACACAAGCTCAAGCAAGACATCAAAAGTTGCTGATAAAGACGATGATGCTGACAAAAAAGATGATGACAGCGATTCAAAATCTGACTCTAAATCTGATTCAAAAGGTGATAGCACTGACGTCAACGATTACATTGACAAAAATGCTAAATTTGATTGGAATGAATCTAAGTTCCAGAAATTGAAAGTCGGTAAAGATACCGTTAAGTCTATCATCAAGACTTATGGTAAGGCTTCTGATGCACAAATCTCTGGCGATGAGATGAAGTTGAACTACTCTGGTAAAGACTATGGTGAAAGTGTTTACCTAACCTTTACGAAACAATATGATGGTACATTTATCTTGTCATATGCTTCAGGTAGATTCCCTCAAGATAAGGTAGAAGTTGATAAGTCTTATAAAGCTGACTGGACAAAAGAACAGTTTGATGCTCTCAATAAGGGGGATTACACTGATCCATCAAACGGTACAAAACTTGAAGATGTCGTTAAGGATCACCCTAAAGCTTCAAGTGCAGAATACACGATTTCAACATCTCGTCAAGGTGAATTCAAAAAAGAAATGACTATTTCTTATAGTGATTATAAGGCTGAAGATGGCAAACTCAAGAGTGTTTACTTGTCATTTGATACCAAAGAAGGTGAAGATACATTCTACCTTACTTATAAATCAGGTCCAGATGAGGATTAATTAAGGGACAGGAGGGGAAACCTTCCTGTTTTTTCTTGATAAAAGGAGAAAGCTATTGAAATTCTTAAATTATACATTCGAGCAAAGTCAGTCTCTTGTCACTAAGGAGACCGTAGAAAAGCTCAATCAAAAAGGAAGCTGGAAACGATTTATTGGCTTGTTAATCACTTCAATTGTTATTTATTTCTTCTCTATTGCTATGCCCATGTTTATAAAAGGATTGACGCTTGATCAAAATCCAAGATTTTCTTGGATTCAGTGGCCAATCATTCTTTTCTATGTAGTCATGTATCTTATCTACCTTTTCTTTTCAATTAAGCACAGAAGAAGTCCGATGAAACTAAAATTTTGCACCTACTTTTACATGGTAGTCTTACTCGCTATCTTTACAGTATGTGCTGGTATAATGATGATGACACGACGAAATATTGTCAGTATACTATCGGGGGCTATGTTTCTTCTGTCCATTTATTATTTGATTCGAACGGTTCCCCGTAAACTGAGAGAAGCCGTTCAAAATCAGACAGAGTTTAGCCCTATGGTAGCTCTTGTAACCGAAAAAATTTCAGATGGCTTGGTCTTTTTAGGAGGAACGGGGATTACAGCTGGACTGGTACTGTTTGACCGCTCTACCGGGAGCGACATCAGAGGGAGTATTGATGCAGTTTTGATGCCCCTAATGCCTGCTATTTTTGTCTTTGCGACTTATGTCTTTTCCATTGATTTGCTACGAGGCTATTACCTCTTCAAATACTCCGAGCGATATAGAGAGCAGTTTGGCTACTCAGCTAAGGACTGGTATGGCGAGAAGTCGAAGGAGTATAGGAGGATGCAGGGGTAAGGTGTGGTTAAAGTAATGTATGAAATTGATGGCAAAATGCTTGAAGTTAAAACAATTTTAAACCGTATTGGAGGATAAAATGGAAAAACAAATTAATGAAAAAATTCGTGAGATTGCTCAGAGTGTTAATGAAGAGGGGAAAAATGAGTATATCTACAATCTCTATATTCCAAAGCAATATAATTTTCCTAATAATACTGAAATTATAGATATTGAAAAAATAATTCAACAAATTAAAGGGAATCTTCTAAATCTAGGGGTTATCTTAAATGACTAACATAACATTTTCACAAGTTCAAAAGAGTTTTCACAAGAAGTTGGTGTTAGACATTCCTGATTTTCAAGCGGATTCAGGTGAAATCTTCTCCATCGTTGGTGGCAATGGTGCCGGTAAGTCGACTTTTATCAAGCTCTTGGCAGGGATTTTTTTGCAGGATAAGGGCGAGGTTCGTGTTCATGGCGTTTCTAATCGCTCCAAGAAAATCCACTCGCTGGTCAAGTTTGTCTTGGAGAGCGGGCAGGGGTTGTACAGTTATTTGACAGCTATGGAAAATCTTCAATATTTTCTAGGATTGAATGGGATTGCCTTGTCTCATATCAAGGCAGAGGTGGATGTCTTGTGTGACCAGCTGGCTTTTACCCCTTATAAGGACACGCTGGTTTCAGAACTGTCCCAGGGCAACCGTCAGAAATTGACCTTAATCTTAGCTTTAGTACAGAAACCGAAAGTACTCTGTTTGGATGAGCCGACTAATGGGCTAGATTTGCTGGCAAAAAAACAGCTGATGACTCTTTTGCAGGATTATGCTCGTTACCATCAAGCAAGTATTTTCATCACCAGTCATGACGCTAGTTTTATCAAGAAGGTCAGCACTCGGGTGGTGGTAATTCAGGAGGGGCGGCTTTATCGTGACGGAACCTTTGAAGAGATTTTTGGCAATGTCCACCAGCATGAAGTCTATCACTTGCTTCTAGATAAGAGTGCAGAAAGTGTACTGAGACAAAGCTATCCTGAGCTGGACTACAAGGTGCTTGATGATGGGATTTCGGTAGAGACCAGAAATCCAGACCTTTATCGGCTATTGCTAGAAGAAACGGAAGTCTTGCAGTTCACCCGAGAATCTGCCTCTTTGGAAGATTTGCTGTATGAGGTGCTCAAATGATGCTAGCAGCGATTGGGCGAGAGTTTAGTCGCCAACTCAGTGAATACAAACAGTTCAAAGTCAATCTTCTCTTTGCCAATCTGGGAATTTTCTTTCTGGTTACGGGTTTTCTGACCTATTTTGACAGCCAGCAAGATACTTTTGAGCTGTTTATCTTGCTTTTTACTTGGTATTTTTCTAGCCACAGTATCACCCATCCAACCTATTTTATCGAGGATGAGATTGCAGACCGCACCATTATCAACGTGATTCAGAGTCGGCGGAGCATATTTGGCATGCTTTTTATCAAAATTATCGTACAGATTTTGTTGGACTTGGTCAAGGCCATTCCTTTGTTTTGCTTGGTTGCCTTGGTTCAGCAGATTGCCTTTCCTACTGACTGGGTCGATACATTTGTTACCTTTCTTCTGTCCTTTGTGGTTATTGCGTCCCTTTATGGTCTAGGCTTTCTCTTTGCCAGTTTTTCCTTTGTCTTTACAAAAATTTCCAGTATTACTAGCCTCCTTGCTTACGGGATTCTCTTTTTGGTTGGTTTTCAGGAACAATCGAGTCATTTGATTGCTACTTTAACTCGTTTCTTGCCTTTCCATCTCTTGGTGAGTTTTATCCGCCAGCCAAGTTGGTTCGTTCTTTTATTATTACTGGGATACGGTTTGATTTACTGGCTCTTGGGTTACTTGTGCTTTCAAACTTGTTTGACCTATGCCAAAAAGAAGGGAAGTTTGTTCCATGTATAATGAAGTGAAGCGATTTTATCTCTTTCGCAGGAGACGCTGGGCGGATACCCTGTTTGATACCCTCTACCACGTCATTTTCATTCTTGGATTTTATAGCCTTTTGAGGAAAATTCTGACTTTCAGTTGTCCTATTTCTATTATTATTTCATCTTGACCCAAGTGGTTTCCTTGGGCAATGAAGAGTTGGAGTACGAGATTCGGTCGGGGCAATCCTTCGGCATTCAGTATGCTTTGCAATCAGTGTATAGAATTTACCTTCAACGAGCTATGGTTTACTTTGTTTGGTTTACTTTGTTTGGTTGTCTTTGATTTTCTGGGTTGCTCTGCTTTTGATTCATCAGGGCTTACCAACTCACTTTTCTTTGAAGGTCATCAGTTTCCAAGGGTTGCTCGTAGTACTGATTGGTTTCCTGATTTTTCTCGTCTATTATCTTGTCATGATTCGACTAACCATCCGTTTCCAACGGATTTCAGTCTTGATAGATTTTCTAAACACCGTGCTCTTATTCTACTCAGGACTCGTCTTTCCAGTGGTGAGTTTTGGGAATTTGAAGAAATTATTTGATGGGATTATAAGAAATTAAGGATTCTTTTTCAATGCAGAGTCCTTTTTCTATTGAAATCTTCTTTTAATTCCTATCCTCTGAGACGGTGAAGGTGATATACTCCCACTTACAGTGGACAGTGAAAATACTATAATTCACTAGAAGTGAACTGCCCCAAAAAGTGTGACAGAGAAAATCAAACTTTAGGATGCAGTTTTTTTTCGACTTTCATCCATTTTCTATGAGATAGCTTGTCACTTAAGCACCTAAGGCAGTCTAAAAAAATTATCTCTTATATCCGACCTTATTTTCATAAGACCAGATTAAAGTATGATAAAATAAAGAAAAAGAGATAAAGGAGTCAGCTATGGCAACTAGAGAAGAATGGGTGCGTCACTTTGAGGACGTAAATGGTCGTAAACCAAGTCCTGAGGAGTTTATGGAGGCCAAGAAAGAGGATTTTGTCATCGCTACTGAGGAGGAAGTTGCCCAAGTGTCTGAGCAAGTTGAAGCTCAGCAGGTGGATAGTTCTGCAGCTACTGAAGAGGTGTCTGCTGACTCAGAAGCGCAACCAGCTGAAGGTCCAGTGGTACTTGAGGAGGAAGCTCCTAATCACATGCCTGAGTTGAATCTGGAGAAAGAGCAAGAAAAAGAAACTCCAAAGACAAGTCAGATACCTTTGGAAAACCCTTATTACAAGCCCAAAGTAACCAAGAACAATGCTTTTGTTAATATTGCTTTGCCAATCATTATCCTAGTTTTGGGGATTCTATTTGTCATTTTGTCTTGGACACTTCCAATCGGTTTCATCTTTACCTTCCTTGCTTTCTTCCTTATCATTTTGGCTATTGTGACTTTGGTTTTGAGTCTGAAATCGACACGCAAGGCACTATCTATTATTGCCCTAGTCATGTCAATCATCTTCTTTATGACTTCGCTTGCTGGAGCAGGTTATCAAGCGGTGAAATATGTCATGAACCATGCTGAACAGTTCCAAAGTGACGGTCGCAACAGAGCTTATCAGTACATTGATGAGAATTATAAGTTTGACTGGACTGAGGATCAGTTTAAGGAGTTGAAGGTTGGTACTTTGACATTGGACGAGGTCTTGGATGCTCACGGTAAGGCGACTGATGCCGAGTATAGTGATGCTTACGAGGAAGATAAACCAGATTTACTAGATCTTACCTATAGAAAAGAAAATACAGATGGAAACAACTATGTTCGTTTGACTTTTGAGATAAAAGACGGTGTCTATGTTTTGAAATCTGCCTCAGCAACCTTCGACTATGATAAGGTCAAAGAAGTCGATGACTATCATAGCAACTGGACAAAAGATGACTATGAAAAGTTGTCTGTAGGTACACAAGCTGATTTGCTTAAGGGGACACGACTTTCTGAAGTGGTTGAAAAACACCCAGAGGCTAGCTTCACTTATCATGAAATGACACAAACTGAACAGGGCGATCTCACTCAGTCAGTGAGTCTTAGCTACCGTGATTATAATCCAGAAAATGGTAAGGTAGATACTGTTCGTTTGACCTTCGACTATGACAAACGTGAAAACGAGTACTTCTTGACAGATAAATCAGACGAATAGGACTACTTTGTTAGTCATTCAAGCTCAGGGTTGCCTGGGCTTTTTAGTATCAACAAAAGAGGATAAAATCTGGTATAATAAAATTGATTGATTTTTCAAGAAAGAAGTGTCACAGATGAACATACAACAACTACGTTATGTCGTAGCCATTGCCAACAGCGGAACCTTCCGTGAGGCAGCCAGCAAGCTCTTTGTGAGCCAGCCTAGCCTATCAGTGGCTATCAAGGATTTGGAGCAGGAGCTGAATTTTCAAATTTTCACCCGTACAACGACGGGGGCTGTCTTGACCAGTCAGGGAATGACTTTTTACGAGCGTGCGCTTGAAGTGGTGCGCAGTTTTGATAGTTTTGAAAATCGCTATCTCAATGCTTCTGAGAAGGGCAATCAGTTTTCGATTGCCAGCCAGCACTATGACTTTTTGCCGCCTTTGATTACGACTTTTTCAGAGCGTTATCCTGATTACAAGGATTTCCGTATCTTTGAGTCTACGACCATTCAGATTTTGGATGAGGTAGCCAAGGGACACAGTGAGATTGGGATTATCTATTTGAATCGTCAAAATAGCAAGGGAATCCAGCAAAATGTAGACAAGCTAGGTCTTGAAACTATTGATTTGATTCCATTTAAGACGCACATTTATCTCCGTAAGGGGCATCCGCTGGCTAAAAAAGACAGTCTGGTTATGGATGACCTGGTAACCTTGCCTACGGTGCGTTTCACTCAGGAGAAGGACGAGTACCTTTACTATTCTGAGAACTTTGTGGATACGTCAGATTCGTCTCTTATGTTTAACGTGACAGACCGTGCGACTTTGAACGGTATCTTGGAACGTACGGATGCTTATGCGACGGGGTCTGGCTTCTTGGATGCACAAAGTGTGAATGGGATTACAGTGATTCCGCTTGAGGATAATTTGGATAACAAGATGGTTTATGTCCGTCGTAAGGGGATTAACTTGTCGTCTTGTGCTCTCAAGTTTGTCAATGTTATGTTTGACTACTTTGATACATACAAACCATAGGAGGATTTATGCGTAAGGTTGCGATTCCTTTGGCTATTCTAGCTCTGATTGGTTTGGATCAGTGGGTCAAGCATTGGGTTGTGGCAAATATTGCCCTTAACCAAGTTATCAAGGCTATTCCCGGACTTTTCAGCTTAACCTATCTACAGAACCGTGGTGCTGCCTTTTCGATTTTACAGGATCAGAAATATTTCTTTGTGATTTTGACGGTTCTAGTGATTGGTGCGGCTCTGGTTTATCTGGTTAAGAATTATCAGAAGAGTCTTTGGCTGGTCCTATCTTTGGTTTTGATTATCTCAGGTGGTATTGGAAACTTTATTGACCGTGTGCATCTAGGGTATGTGGTTGATATGGTTCAGCTAGATTTTATTGATTTTGCAATATTTAACGTGGCAGACTCCTATCTAACGGTGGGCGTGTTGCTCTTGATTTTAATCTTATGGAAAGAGGAAAATGGAAGTCATCATTAAAGAGGCGGGAAACCGTCTGGACAAGGCTTTGGCAGATTTGACAGAATTGTCACGTAGTCAGGCCAATGAAGCAATCAAGGCTGGGACAGTCTTGGTTAATGGTAAGTCGGCAAAGGCCAAGTATGCGGTTAAAGAGGGTGATGTCATCACCTATGAATTACCGGAAGAAGAGGTCTTGGAGTACAAGGCCGAGGATATTCCTTTGGATATTATCTACGAAGATGCGGATGTGGCAGTGGTCAACAAACCTCAAGGCATGGTGGTCCATCCTTCAGCTGGTCACACGTCTGGTACCTTGGTCAATGCCCTTATGTATCATGTCAAGGACCTCTCGTCTATCAATGGTGTGGTTCGTCCAGGGATTGTCCACCGTATCGATAAGGACACGTCAGGCCTTCTAATGATTGCTAAGAATGATAAGGCCCACAATGCTTTGGCGGCGGAGCTTAAGGATAAGAAGTCCCTTCGTAAGTATGTGGCTATCGTGCATGGCAATCTGCCTAACGATCGAGGCGTGATTGAGGCTCCGATTGGGCGCTCAGACAAGGACCGCAAGAAGCAGGCGGTTACAGCTAAAGGAAAACCTGCAGTTACACGATTTACCGTTCTTGAACGTTTTGGCAACTATACGTTGGTAGAGTTGCAACTGGAAACAGGTCGCACGCACCAGATTCGTGTGCACATGGCTTATATCGGTCACCCGGTGGCGGGAGATCCTCTTTATGGGCCACGCAAGACCCTCAAGGGCCATGGCCAATTTCTACATGCCAAGACCCTTGGTTTCACGCATCCTACGACTGGAGAATTGG
>OBZA01000466.1_pt1 | contig 11544 bp, 10 predicted proteins | sample 1476871 | NCBI WGS metagenome assembly OBZA01 (sample SAMEA2580227, study PRJEB22360) | human gut metagenome | biome: human gut; feature: human-associated habitat; material: faeces | place: Denmark | collected 2008/2010
TGGTGAAGTTGCAGAATACCGTGGTTTGAAATCATTCTACAACTTGAAAAAATAAAACGTTGATTTAACAACGTTTCTAAGGACTCTAGTTTAAAACTAGGGTTCTTTTTTGCTATCCGAGGGTCAAGAAAGGGGTAAGGTTGATAAACTCATAAAACGTCAGATATCCAACACTTTTCAATAAGTCTTCTGAATAAAAAATCCCCTCAACCCTAATGTGATTGAGGGGATTTAGGCTTAGAATAAGCCTTTAATCTTGTCTAAAGCACCACTAATCATTTCATTCCCAGAAACAAGAGCTTTTGCTTGGTCGAAGTACTCGCCTAAATTATCTTTATTGTCCTCGAAAAATGTTTTTGCAGCTTCGAAATCTTTTTTCTCGATCATTTCTTTCACTTGGTTAAATAATTCCAATGGATTCATGTCTGTTCTCCTCTAAAAGTTTTCTTATAAATCCTATTTAATCATGCTTGTAGAAAACTAGCAAGAAATATGTTTGAGGGGATTATCTAAAGAATCAGCATTTCATCTAAGTGTTGGTAAACTAAAAAAGGCAGTCCCAATTGGACTGCCTTAATGGCCTATTCTTGTACAGTGGATGAGCTTTGTTCGGAAGAACTAGAACTTGAACCAGAATTTTCGGGTTCTGTTGGGTGAAGCTCTTTGTAAGACGGTGTCTTGAATAGGTCAGCTGTTGAGTGATTGCCTTTTTCTTTATAAAGGCTAGTCGATTTGTCTTTCAGTTTTTTATTGATTTCTCTTAGTTGTTCCATTTGTTTGGTATAAGAGATGGTGCTTGGGTCAGTATGTTTTAAGCCATTAGGTGTGTAGAAACGAAGGAGGTCACCGGTCTGGACAGCGTCACTCATAGAAAGCTGAGTTGCCACTGCCTTTCGAATGGCTTCGTTGTTTTTCCTTGTCGTCTCATCAGGATTGGTGATTTCCTCACCTGTTTGAGTGTTATAAAGTCTACCAGAATAGCTAGTGTATTGAGGAGTCACATACTGTCCAGATGTTCTAAATGCGACGGTTTGCTTATTATCAGGTGATAAGAGGTCTTGCCCCATCTGAATGTATGAGCTAGTGTCGACACCGAGAATATGAAGAAGTGTTGGTAGGGCATCCACTTCGCCACCAAAGGTGTTAGAGATGCCACCACCGGTATATCCAGGAATATGGATCATATAAGGGACACGTTGAAGCATAGCTTTGTCATAGTTAGACCATGTTTCAGAATTTTTTCCAAGAAGATCAGCTAGATTACTGCTTCGTGTATCAGAGATACCGTAGTGGTCACCGTACATCACAATAATGGAGTTATCATAAAGACCAGTAGCCTTGAGGTAATCGAAGAAGTCCTTGACAGCTGAGTCAAGGTAGTTAGCTGTTGCAAAATATCCGTTAACGGTTTCATCTTTTGTTTCAGCAAGTGGGAAACCTTGTTCCTTTTCATCGCCTGACAACGAAGTGTATGGGTAATGGTTAGATACGGTTAGGTATTTAACGTAGAAAGGTTGTTGCATTTGTTCCAAGTATTTGATAGAACCTGGAAACATATACTTATCGTTTAGGCCATATTGGAAGGAGTTTTCCTCGGTTTTCTCAGTGAAGGCTGAGGAATCGAAGAAATAGTTATAACCCCACTGTTTGTAGGTGTTATTTCGATTCCAGAAGGAACCGGTGTTTCCATGGAATACAGCGGATGTATAACCACCTGTTTGAGCAAGAATAGATGGAGCAGCATAGGCAGTGTTTGTACCACCATAGTTTACCATATATGACCCTGTACTTAGTCCAAAGAGAGACGTTTCCATCAAGGTTTCGGCATCAGAGGTTTTCCCTGACTTGACTTGGTGGAAGAAGTTTGAAAAGGCAAGGGTCTCGTTTGAATGATAAATGGAATTGAGGAATGGGGTAACTTCATAAGACTTACCATCGACTTGGAGCTTGTAATCAATCAGGAACTGTTGGAAGCTTTCCAAGTGAATGACAATGACATTTTTTCCCTTGGCAATTCCGAAATACTTAGGATCTGGTGCAACGTAGTGTTCTTTGACATAGGCTTGAACCTTTTTCATATCCTCCGCTGTTGCAGAAGAACGAGCTTGCGAAGCCTGATAAGTCAGGTTACCAGAATAAGCGGTAAAGAAGGGAATACCCATAGCACGAACAATATAGTTGTTTGAGAAACCACGTGTTAGCAACTCACCCCGGTTAACTTCTGCTAAGAAAAGGTTAACCGATAGAAGGAGTGTCGCCAGTGCTGTAACGGCAAAACTAGCTCGTTTATTAAAGGGCTTACTGTCTGTTTGGAGTTTCTTTCTGAAACCAGCGTAAATGAAGAAAGGAATATCAATTAAGTAAAAGATATAACTTGGTTCAAAAAGGTTCTTGGCTGAGTCTCCAAGTCCTGCTGCTGAGCTGGAGCTCGCTAGTATGGTATTTACCGTGATGAAGTCCGTAAACTCTCCAAAGTAGACCACATTGGCAATGAGCAGAAGGTTAAGGATGACATAAATAGCAATCGTGATGCTATAAAAGAATCGTCGTTTCTTGAAGTAAAGCCCCAATCCTAGAAGCATTAACCCTAGCGGAATGGGATTAATCAGCGAAAGCATAACCTGATACTTGCTTTCCAACTCAAGATTAATATTGACGTAATAAGCGAATATGGTTTTTAGCCAGTAGAAAAAGAGCAACAAGAGGATGAATCCAAGTCTTGATGACACTCCTTTCCAAAAGGCGTCAATTAATTTTTTCAAAGCAATACTTCCTTTGATTCTATATTATCCTAACTATTATACCAAATAACAAAATGACTCTCAAAAATTTACTGCCATCTGGTGTGATATTCCTTGACATATAATTGGTAAAATCTAGTTATGAAACAGAAATACGAGGATTTTTTTGGTATAATAGTAACATGAGTATATTGACGGTAAGTCCCATTGCGGAGAAAAAAATCAAACAAGGAAAGCAATTGCTTTTAGCTGAAGATTTTCCAAATGTAAGTGAAAACAATCAGTTGATTTATCTTTATAACCAGTCTAAGACTTTTTTAGGAACGGGCTATTTGTCTAGCCAAAATAAAGGTATAGGTTGGTTTCTCTCTAATAAAAAGCAAAAATTGACTCTGGCTTATTTTCAGAGGCTTTTTGAACAGGCTAAGCTTAAACGCCAGACTTACTATGACAATGAGTTGACGACGGCTTTTCGTCTCTTTAATCAAGATGGAGATGACTTTGGTGGCCTCACCATTGATTTATATGGAGATTATGCCCTCTTTTCATGGTACAATGCCTTTGTTTATTCCTTGAAGGATGTTATTGTAGAGGCTTTTCAAACGGTCTTTCCTGAGGTTTTGGGAGGCTATGAAAAAATCCGTTTTAAGGGTCTTGATTTTGAATCGGACCATCTTTTTGGAAAAGAGGCGACTGATACTTTTACCATTTTGGAAAATGGAGTAACTTATGAAGTTTTCCTCAACGATGGGTTGATGACAGGGATTTTCCTTGATCAGCATGAAGTTCGCGATGGTTTAGTTAATGGTTTGGCTCTTGGCAAATCTGTCTTAAATATGTTTTCTTATACAGCAGCTTTTTCAGTTGCTGCTGCTATGGGAGGTGCAATTGAGACCACTTCAGTCGATTTAGCAAAGCGGTCACGTGAATTGTCCACAGCACATTTTAAGGCTAATGGTTTTAGTATGGACAATCATCGCCTCGTCGTAATGGATGTTTTTGATTATTTCAAATATGCCAAGAAAAAAGGTTTGACCTATGATCTTATCGTTATTGATCCACCAAGTTTTGCTCGTAACAAGAAACGCACCTTCTCAGCAAGTAAGGATTATCATAAGTTGATTGCGCAGAGTCTTGATATCCTGACAGAGCGTGGAACAATCATTGCAAGTACTAATGCAGCTAATATGACTGTGCAACAGTTTAAAAAGCAACTGCGTAAGGGTTTGGGTGATGTTTCGGCGGATTTTGTTAACCTGCAACAATTGCCAGCGGATTTCACCGTCAATCCTAATGATCCGGCATCAAACTATTTGAAAGTATATACAATAAGGGTAAATAAATGAAAATTGTAGTTCCAATTATGCCTACTAGCTTAGAGGAGGCACAAGCGCTTGAATTGTCTCGTTTTGCTGGGGCAGATATCATTGAATGGCGTGCAGATTTTTTGGATAAGGATAGTATTTTAACGGTTGCACCGGCCATTTTCGAGAAATTTGCCGGTTTTGAAATTATCTTTACCATTCGTACAACACGTGAAGGTGGAAACATTGAATTGACCGATGCAGAGTATGTGGCGCTTATCAATGATGTGTCTGCTATCTATTCGCCAGACTATATTGATTTTGAGTACTTTACACACAAGGCGGTCTTTGATCAGATGCTTGGGTATTCAAATTTGGTGTTGTCTTATCATAATTTCAACGAGACCCCAGAAAATCTTATGGAGCTCCTGTCTGAAATGACGAATTTGACGCCACGAGTCGTTAAGGTGGCTGTTATGCCACAACATGAGCAAGATGTTCTTGACCTTCTGAATTTCACACGTGGTTTTAAGGCCTACAATCCTAATCAGGAGTTTGCTACCATGTCAATGGGTAAACTTGGTCGTTTGTCTCGCTTGGCGGGTGATTTGGTAGGGTCATCATGGACCTTTGCTAGTCTTGACAATGCCAGTGCACCGGGCCAAGTTAGTTTGGCAGATATGCGAAAGGTTAGGGAGGTTTTGAATGCAGATTGATGGATATACACGCTTAGCTGCTGTCGTTGCCAATCCAATCAAACATTCCATTTCTCCTTTTATTCATAATTTAGCTTTTGAAAAGACACAAGTGAATGGTGTCTATCTTGCTTGGGAAATTCCAGAGTCAGATCTGGCTGAGACTGTTGAAAATATTAGACGTTATGATATGTTCGGTATCAATCTGTCTATGCCCTATAAGCAGAAGGTTATTCCTTTTTTGGATGAGCTTAGTCCTGCAGCACAATTGATTGGTGCGGTTAATACGGTTGTTAACCGTGATGGCCATTTGATTGGTCATAATACAGATGGTTTTGGTTTTTTTGCCAGCCTCAAGAATTTCAGTCCTAAAGGTGCTCATCTAATGATTTTGGGTGCTGGTGGAGCAGCTAAGGCTATTGTGACGCAAGCTGTTCTTGACGGTGCCAAAAAGGTCAGTATCTATGTTCGTCCCCAGTCATTGGATAAGGCAAAAAACAGTTTTAAGACCTTGATGGACCAAACGGATGGTCACTTGGAATTTCATGCTTTAAGTGATGTTGACTATTTTCAAGAAGAACTAGGCCAGGCCGATTTATTGGTGAATGCGACAAGTGTAGGTATGGATGGAAAATCCTTGCCAATCGCCAAAGATACTATATTTCCTAAGGGGCTTTTGATTGCGGATATTATTTATCAGCCTTTTGAAACGCCTTTCTTGGCCTTGGCTAGACAACAGGGGCTGGAAGCCGTAAATGGTTTGGGCATGTTACTGCATCAAGCAGCAGGTGCCTTTAAACTATGGACGGGTAAGGACATGCCAACAGATGCTATTTGGCAGGAATTAGAAAAGATATACAATAGCTAGGAGGGGACAGCGATGAAACTAGAGGTAAATTTAACACATAACCCTTATGACATTATCATTGAAAAGGGAGCTCTTAAGATGGTAGGTCAATGGGTCAAGTCACTTTGGAAACCACAAAAGATTGCACTTATTACAGACAACCATGTGGGTGGCTTATACGCTGAAAGAGTTAAGCTTAGCTTGGAGCATGAGGGCTTTGAGGTTGTCGTTTTTGATTTCCTAGAAGGTGAAGCAAGTAAAAATCTTAGGACTGCTAACAAGGCTTATGAATTTTTGATTAAGAATGGCATGACACGTAGTGATGGGATTGTCGCTCTTGGTGGTGGCGTTGTTGGCGACCTAGCAGGCTTTGTCGCTTCAACTTATATGCGTGGGATTCATTTTGTTCAGGTCCCAACTAGTCTAACTGCCCAGGTGGATTCATCTATTGGTGGTAAGACAGGTGTGAACACGCCTTTCGCTAAGAATATTGTGGGAACCTTTGCTCAACCTGATGGGGTCTTGATTGATCCTAATGTCCTTGAGACACTTGGTAAACGTGAATTGATTGAAGGTATGGGTGAGGTTGTCAAATACGGTTTGATTGACGATCCTGAACTTTGGCACCTCCTTGAGAGCATTGATGGTTCAGTTCACAGTATTTTAGAAAACTCAGAAACTATCATTTACCGTTCATGTAATGTGAAGCGTAAAATTGTCGTTGAAGACGAGTTTGAAGGTGGGGTTCGTATGTACCTAAACTTTGGTCATACGATTGGGCACGCTGTTGAACAAACCGCTGGTTACGGTAAGGTTATGCATGGTGAAGCGGTTGCTATCGGAATGGTTCAGATTTCACGTGTGGCTGAGGAAAAAGGACTAATGCCTCAGGGTATCACTCGTCAAATTGCCGAGATGTGTGCCAAATTTGGTTTGCCAGTGGATTATGAGCCATGGCGTGTTGAGGAGCTCTATACTGCTCTCACACATGATAAAAAGGCTCGTAGTAATAGCATTAAGACTGTTATCGTTCCAGAAATCGGTAAGGCAGCTATCAATCAGATTCCTTTGGTTGAAATGAAAGAATACTTGGAGAAATAAATGAGATATTTAACAGCAGGTGAGTCTCACGGACCACGTCTAACAGCAATTATCGAGGGTGTTCCAGCTGGTCTTCCCTTGACGGCTGAAGATATCAATGGTGATTTGAAACGCCGCCAAGGTGGTTATGGTCGTGGTGGCCGTATGAAAATTGAGTCTGATAAGGTTGAAATCACTTCTGGTGTTCGTCATGGGAAAACTACAGGGGCTCCAATTACCCTCCATGTCATCAATAAGGACCATCAAAAATGGTTGGATATCATGGCTGTGGAAGACATTGAGGACCGTTTGAAAACCAAACGTAAAATCACTCACCCACGTCCTGGTCATGCTGACTTGGTTGGTGGTATGAAATACCGTTTCGATGATTTACGTAATTCTTTGGAACGTTCTAGTGCGCGTGAAACAACTATGCGTGTGGCGGTTGGTGCTGTCGCTAAACGTATCTTGGCTGAGCTTGATATTGAAATTGCTAACCATGTGGTGGTCTTTGGTGGTAAGGAAATTGATGTGCCTGAGAATTTGACGGTCGCTCAAATCAAGGAATTGGCTCAACAGTCAGATATTTCAGTTGTTAACCAAGAGCGTGAACAAGAAATTAAAGATTACATTGACCAAATCAAAAAAGAAGGTGATACCATTGGTGGTGTCGTTGAAACGGTCGTTGGGGGTGTCCCTGTGGGTCTTGGCTCTTATGTGCAATGGGATACAAAACTTGATGCCAAGATTGCCCAAGCAGTTGTTTCCATCAATGCCTTCAAGGGTGTCGAGTTTGGTCTTGGTTTCAAGGATGGCTACCTCAAGGGTTCTCAAGTCATGGATGAGATTCTTTGGAATGAAGAAGACGGCTATACGCGTCGCACCAACAACCTTGGTGGGTTTGAAGGTGGTATGACCAATGGCCAACCAATTGTAGTCCGTGGGGTTATGAAGCCAATTCCAACCCTCTACAAGCCATTGATGTCTGTGGATATCGAAACTCACGAGCCATATAAGGCAACTGTTGAACGTTCAGATCCTACGGCCTTACCGGCAGCGGGTGTCGTTATGGAATCGGTGGTTGCTACAGTCGTAGCCAATGAAATCTTGGAAAAATTTTCTTCTGATAATTTGGAAGAATTGAAAGAAGCGGTGGCACGTCACCGTGATTATGTGAAAAACTTTTAAGCAGCATCAATGAAAAGATGGGAGTAGTAATGAGTAAGAAAACGATTTATATCGCAGGCTTGGGTCTGATTGGAGGTTCTTTGGGTCTCGGAATTAAAAGAGATCATCCCGATTATGAGATTCTTGGATATAATCGCTCTGACTATTCTCGAAATATTGCGCTGGAGCGTGGGATTGTTGACCGAGCAACAAATGATTTCAAGGAGTTTGCTCCGTTGGCGGATGTGATTATCTTGGCTGTGCCTATCAAGCAAACAGTGTCCTACTTGAAAGAGTTGGCCAACTTGAACTTGAAAGATAATGTCATCATCACAGACGCCGGCTCAACCAAGCTTGATATTGTTGAGGCAGCTGAGCATTACCTAGCAGGAAAAAATGTTCAGTTTGTAGGTTCCCATCCTATGGCTGGTTCCCATAAATCAGGGGCTATTGCAGCCGACGTGACGCTTTTTGAAAATGCCTATTATATTTTCACACCGACAAGTCTGACAAGAGAGACAACTATCCCAGAGCTTAAGGACATCTTGTCTGGGCTTAAGTCACGTTTTGTGGAGATTGATGCGGCTGAACACGACCGTGTAACCAGTCAAATCAGTCACTTTCCCCACCTTTTAGCTTCTGGTCTTATGGAGCAGGCGGCTGATTATGCTCAGGCTCACGAGATGACTAATCACTTTGCGGCTGGGGGGTTCCGAGATATGACCCGTATTGCTGAGAGTGAACCTGGTATGTGGGCTTCCATTCTCATGACTAATGGGCCTGCCGTTTTGGATCGTATTGAAGATTTCAAAAAGCGTTTGGACCATATTGCTGATTTGATTAAGGCTGAGGATGAGAATGCTATTTGGGAGTTCTTTGACAACGGTCGCAAGAAACGCAAAGAGATGGAAATCCACAAAAAGGGTGGCGTGGAAAGTGCCTTCGATATTTTTGTGGATGTTCCTGACCGTGAGGACGTTATCCTCAGCATTATGGAATTGTTGCGGGGAACGTCTTTGGTTAACCTTCGGATCAATGAAGAAAATCGTGAAGATATTCACGGTATCCTTCAAATTACTTTTAAAAATGAAAAAGATCGCACGCATGCTAAGACTGTTATTGAAGCCAATACAGACTATCATGTGGTGATCGCCTAGGAGAATACAATGACAAATATTTATGATTTAGCAAATGAGTTGGAACGTGGCATTCGTGCCCTTCCTGAGTACAAAACTTTGGTAGAGAAAAAAGAAGCCATTGCAGCTGATGCTGAAGCTAGTGCGCTTTTCAAAGAGTTCACTGACTTCCAAGAGGATTTCTATGCTAAAATGCAAGCTGGTACAATGCCAACTGCAGAAGAACAAGCAGCTGTTCAAGAATTGGGTCAAAAGGTAGAAGCTAATGCCCTTTTGAAAGAATACTTGGCTGCACAACAAGGTTTGTCTGTTTATTTGAACGATATTGAACGTATCATCTTCAAACCTTTGCAAGAATTGAATAGTTAATCAAAGAGGGTGTGTCAATTGACAGGCCCTTTTCTGCATTAAAGGAGGTAAATTATGGCTCGTAAAATTGGAATTATTGGAATGGGAAATGTTGGTGCTGCGGTAGCTCATGGGGCAATCGCTCAAGGATTAGCCGATAGTTATGTCTTTATTGATATCAATGATAAAAAGGCTGAAGCAGATGCTCAGGATTTTAAGGATGCCATGGCTAATCTGCCTAGCTATGCTAAGATTGTTGTCAATGATTATGCAGCCCTTGAAGATGCTGATGTGATTATTTCATCGCTTGGTAATATTCAGTTACAGCACAATGCTGGTGAGGACCGCTTTGCTGAATTTCCATTTACTCGAGAAGCCGTTTATCAGGTTTCTCAGGAACTTAAAAAATTGGATTTTAAAGGCATACTTTTGGTTATCTCGAATCCTGTAGATGCCGTATCAGCTCTCTATCAGGAATTCACAGGCTGGCCAAGAGAACGTGTGATTGGGACAGGGACTTTACTCGATACGGCGAGAATGAAGGCAGCGGTAGGAGATGATTTATCAGTCAATCCCAAATCAGTATCTGGCTACAATCTTGGCGAACATGGGAATTCCCAATTTACAGCCTGGAGTCAAGTCAAGGTTAAAGGGCAAGACATTACAGAATTGACAAGCGAAGAAGAGCGACAAAATTTGTTCATGGCATCCATGAAGGGTGGCCACAAAGTCTTTTATGGTAAGGGGTATACGTCTTACGGCATTGCCAGTGCTGCTCTTCGTTTGGTGACAATTATCCTTTCTGATGCTCAAGAAGAAGTGGCAGTATCAAGCTATCAAGAAGCCTATCAAACCTACCTTGGCTATCCAGTTATTTTAGGACGTCAAGGGGTGGCTGCTCCCGTTCACTTGTCTTTGTCTGCTGAGGAAAATCGTCTTTTGGAGGAGTCTGCTAACTTGATTCGGAACCGTGTTCAAGAAGCAGTTGCCTTTCTAAGAGAAAAGTATGCCAATACTAGAGAGTGAATATTTTGACAATTCAGTCTATGGTTGGGCTCTCAATTATGGTATAATGAGAATAACTATAAAATTTTCAGGAGTAACCTATGAAACTAGAAACCAAGGCCCAAGGTCTTCATGGCAGCTTGCGTATCCCTGGTGACAAGTCAATCAGTCACCGTTCGATTATGTTCGGAAGTCTTGCCAAAGGTGTGACAACAGTTCGTGATATTTTACGAGGTGAGGATGTCCTCTCAACCATGCAGGTCTTTCGTGATCTGGGTGTGACTATCGAGGATGACGGTGATGTGGTTCGTATTCACGGTGTTGGTTTTGATGGTCTCAAGGCTCCTCAAAACAAATTGGACATGGGTAACTCTGGGACATCGATTCGCTTGATTTCAGGTGTGCTTGCAGGTCAAGATTTCGATGTAGAGATGTTTGGGGATGATTCCCTTTCAAAACGCCCTATGGACCGTGTGACCATTCCCTTGCGTCAGATGGGTGTAGAGGTTTCTGGTCAAACAGACCGTGATTTGCCACCATTGAAAATGCACGGTAGCAAGTCCCTTAAACCTATTCATTACCAATTGCCTGTGGCCTCTGCTCAGGTAAAATCTGCTCTTATTTTTGCAGCGCTTCAAGCTGATGGCGAATCTGTCATCATTGAAAAGGAAAAAACACGTAATCATACGGAAGATATGATTCAGCAGTTTGGTGGTCAGCTTCAAGTAGATGGTAAGGAAATTCGTATTTCTGGTGGCCAAAGCTTTACTGCTCAAGAAGTCGTGGTTCCAGGTGATATTTCTTCAGCGGCCTTTTGGTTGGTAGCGGGACTCGTGGTGCCTAACTCTAAGATTGTCTTGGAAAATGTCGGCATCAATGAGACGCGTACGGGTATCATTGATGTGATCAAAGATATGGGTGGTAAAATTACCCTTTCAGATATTGACCAAGTTGCCAAATCTGCGACTATTACAGTTGAAACTTCAGAACTTAAAGGAACTGAAATTGGTGGCGATATCATTCCACGTTTGATTGATGAACTTCCGATTATTACACTCTTGGCGACACAAGCCCAAGGTAAGACAGTGATTCGTGATGCTGAAGAACTCAAGGTCAAAGAGACCGACCGTATTCAGGTGGTGGCAGATGCCTTGAATGCTATGGGGGCTGATATTGTACCAACTGAGGATGGTATGATTATCACTGGTAAGACGGCTCTTC
>OBZA01000476.1_pt1 | contig 11259 bp, 12 predicted proteins | sample 1476871 | NCBI WGS metagenome assembly OBZA01 (sample SAMEA2580227, study PRJEB22360) | human gut metagenome | biome: human gut; feature: human-associated habitat; material: faeces | place: Denmark | collected 2008/2010
CAATTGATGACCATATCTATAAAGCGACTTTTAGTTGGCAAGCCACGGATGCTGATGCGCACGCCGCTTTGATCAATCAGCAATTTGCTGGCCGGTTACGTGCGACTGTCAGCGGTGGTAATGGGCTTGACGTCATTCCACCACATGTTAACAAGGCAACCGGGCTTGCTTATCTCCAGCAGCATTGGCACGTTGCCCCTAGTCAAACGGCCGCGTTCGGTGATAACGGTAATGATCTTGAAATGCTACGGGAGGCTGATTACAGTTTTGCGATGCAAAATGCGATTACACCCGTCAAAGAGATGGCTACGTATCTTACGTCACATGACAATAATCATGATGGGGTGTTAGCGACGATTGACACGTTAATTTAGCGTCACCAGGTATTGTTGGCGGCCGAAATATATAAGCAAATAGTGTTCGACCGAGCGGGACTACGCTTTGAGTCAGACACTATTTTTTATTCATATCAGTGTTATAGGACGGACGTGGCTCGTCCCACAAAGTAGCAAGTTAATTAGCGGGACCGTTTTAGCCATTGGTCATGAACAAAATGGGGCTAGTTTAACAGTTTAAACAGGTTCAGCGAGGATTCTCCTGCCTAATTTGGCAATTGTCTGCTAAAATATAATTAGCTTAATCTTGAGGAGGAATTTATTGTGGTAAAAGTAATTGTTGCCGGCTATAAGGGTCGGATGGGTAGTACGGCTGCTCAGATGGTCATTGATAATCCTTATTTTTAATTTGCAACTCTCTATGACGCGCGCAGTGGAGAACAAAATCTAGGTGAGGACGACCGCTTTAAGGGTCAAGACGTGCCAGCTTTTCATGATTTAGACCAAATTAAGACGGATGCCACGGTCTGGATCGACTTTACGATTCCAACCGCCGTTTATGAAAATGCAAAGTTTGCACTTAACCATGGTATTTCGCCTGTTATTGGGACTACTGGGATGACCGATGAACAAGTTGCCGAGTTGCAAAAATTAGCAAAGGACAAGCAAGTGGGCGGCCTCATTGCGCCTAACTTTGGGATCAGTGCCGTCTTACTCATGCAATTTGCCCAACAAGCAGCGAAGTACTTCCCAGATGTTGAAATTATCGAGATGCATCATGACGATAAGATTGACTCGCCAAGTGGTACTGCTATCAGTACTGCTAAGAAGATTGCTGAAGTTCGGCAACCAAAGGAACAAGGTAATCCTGACGCAACTGAAACTCTACCTGGCGCACGGGGTGCCGAATATGAAGGGATGCGGATTCACGCGGTTCGGTTACCTGGACTAGTGGCGCACGAAGAGGTCATGTTTGGCGGCCCTGGTGAAGGGTTAACGATTCGCCAAGATTCCTTTGATCGGATCTCATTTATGACTGGTGTCAAAGTGGCGGTTGAAAAAGTTAACCAGTATCACGAACTCTTTGTTGGTTTGGAGCACTTACTATGATTTTGACGCAGTTGCCAGCTGAGTTTCAAGCAGCTAAGCCGATTATTGAGACGATCGAAGCGGCCGGTTATGAGGCGTACTTTGTTGGTGGGTGTGTTCGCGATACGATTTTGGGCAAGCCCCTACATGACGTCGATATTGCGACCAGCGCGTTTCCGGCTGAAGTCAAACAATTATTTAAACGGACGGTTGATACGGGAATCGAGCACGGAACGGTGATGATCTTAGATCACGGCAATGGTTATGAAACGACGACGTTTCGGACTGAATCTGGTTACCAAGATTTTCGCCGCCCTGATCAGGTTACGTTCGTCCGATCATTGAAAGAGGACCTGAAGCGCCGGGATTTCACAATCAACGCCTTAGCCATGACTGCTAACGGTGAAGTGATTGATCTGTTTGACGGGTTAGCAGATATGGAACAAGGAATCTTACGCGCCGTTGGAGTGGCTGAAGAACGGTTTCACGAAGATGCGTTGCGGATGATGCGTGCCGTTCGGTTTGCAAGTCAGTTAGGCTTTACCATTGAATCGCAGACCGAACAAGCGATTGCCGATAATGCGGCGTTGTTGGCGAAAATTGCCGTGGAACGGACGCGTGTCGAGTGGGAGAAGCTGCTGATGGGTCAGCACCCAGTTGCTGGTTTGACCGGCTTGCTGACCACTGACTTGTATCGTTATATGCCCGCAATGGCTGATCAAGAAGCGATGCTGCGGCAGTTAATGGCACTTCCAGCTTGGCATTTGCCGAGTATTGAAAGTACTTGGACCTTGCTTAGCTGGACCATGCAACGGACTGACGAAGCGGCTGTTCGCCAGTTGTTAAAGACGTGGAAGACGAGCAATGAGCTGATTAATCACGTGACGGCCGCTATTAAAGCGCTGATGGCGTTAAAACACAACGGTCAGTTAACTGCGCAGGAGAACTTTTATACGGGCTTAGAGGCGCTGAAAACGGCTAATCAGGTGGCTACGATTTTAGGCTTTGGCCAGGACCAAGCACAATTGGTGCAATCTTATGCTAGCTTACCAATCCATGACAAGCATGAATTGGCCATTAACGGTGGCGATTTATTGAAAGCTAAATTGGTGACGCCTGGGCCAATGATGGGTCAAATTCTAGCGGCTTGCTTACAGGCCGTGGTGATGAAACAGGTCCCAAATCAGCAGGATGCTTTGCTTGATTTTGCAAGGATGGTAGCGGATTCAAAAAACCATTGATATTTTCTATGAATCTGTTACGATTAAAGTGAAACTAATTCAATGAGGTGATTTGAATGGAACGAGCATTAGAAGCATTGAAATTTCATTTTCGGAATGGTGACACTTGGACAGTTCATCATCAAGATATCTCTGACCTGTGGATCGGCCGGGTAACGACGAGTTACGGTCGAATTAAGGGTGGCCATATGACCATCATTCATCCTTGTAAATCATTTAAGGCTGAATTTAAACCTGACGCTGATGCGATCGATCCGGACACGACCCAACTATCATCCGTGACAAGTGGGATGTTTGAACGGGTGACACATTATCAAGACATTGAAAAAATTGATATCCTGTTTGGCGACGAACGTGGTAGTGAACAAATTTACTTGCCATTCAAGCCACGGGATGCGGATGGTATCGACAACATTTATCAGACGAGCTCATTAGCCAGCGATGGAAAATTACACTTAGTCGTTGATGATGAACGGACCGTCTTTGATGTTTATGGTGATCATAACTAATAAGGTGTTGCCAAACAACTCTTGGGGCCGAGTGAGCCTCAGGAGTTTTTTTGTGACTCACGACCCAATCGAATCGATGATCGTTAGGAAATATTAACGTTGATTTGCGCGTTTGTCAGTTGTGTTTTAAGCCGATTCTAGCTAAGATAGAACTTAATGATGTAAAAAAAGGGTGGATCGTAACAATGCAAACTTTAAGAGCAGAAAATCTGACCCGAACTTATGGTGAGAAGACGTTATTTCACGATATTTCATTTATTGTGAATGAACATGACCGGATTGGTGTCATTGGCGTTAACGGGTCCGGGAAAACGAATTTATTAGACGTATTAGCCGGGATTACGGCACCGGAAGCCGGTCAACTGGTGATGCCCAAAAATTATACGATTGGTTATTTAAAGCAAAAGCCGGAACTTGACCAGAATCTGACAGTCATTGATGCCGTTTTGGCCGGTAGTCAGCAAGTCTTTCGAACGATTCGCCACTACGAGCAAACGTTGGCCGCTTATGCTGATCATCCCGAAGACCAAGCGACCCAAAAAGCTTACGTGGCCGCTGAGGATCGAATGAACCAAGAAGATGCTTGGACGGCTGAAAGTGATGTCAAAACGATTTTGACACAACTGCACATTACCGACCTGACGCAGACCGTCAGTCAGATGTCGGGGGGCCAACAGAAGCGGGTGGGCCTGGCGCAAGTGTTGATTCAATCACCGGATCTTTTATTACTAGACGAACCGACCAACCATCTTGATTTTGACTCAATTGAGTGGTTAGAAAGCTATTTAGCTAGTTATAAGGGTGCTTTGATTGTCGTGACCCATGACCGGTATTTCTTGGATCAAGTCGCCAACCAGATGTTTGAATTGTCATTTGGCGAGCTGCATAAGTATACGGGAAATTACCAAGATTTCGTGCAAGCGAAAGCCGAACGGGTCGCCCGTGACGTGTTAGCTGAACATAAGCAACAGCAGCTGTACAAAAAGGAACTGGCTTGGATGCGTGCGGGAGCACCCGCGCGTAGCACGAAGCAACAGGGGCGCATCAATCGGTTCAATGATTTGAAGGATAATTTGAATACGCTCCAAGTTGATAACGATGTTGATATTTCGCTCGGTCAGCAGCGTTTGGGTAAGAAAGTGATCGAGTTAAAGGACGCGAGCTTGCAGTTTGATCGGCAAACCATCCTGGATCACTTTTCGATGTTGATCCAAGCCAATGACCGCATCGGTATCACTGGAATCAACGGTGCCGGGAAATCTAGTTTATTGAATGTGATTGCGGGTCGACTGCCACTTGATAGTGGGACCGTGACGATCGGTGAGACCGTCAAGATGGCCTATTATACTCAACAGACCGAACCGATTCCGGGCGACAAGCGCATCATTAATTACTTGCAAGATGTCGGTGAGACGGTCTTGAATAAGCAGGGCGAGCATGTTTCAGTGACTGAGTTACTAGAAGAGTTTCTGTTCCCACGTTCGATGCACGGCACGCTGATTCGCAAGTTATCTGGGGGCGAACAGCGCCGGCTATACTTACTGAAGTTGTTGATGCAACAGCCGAACGTCCTCTTATTGAACCGACTAATGATTTGGATATTGGTACGTTAACGGTGTTGGAGAACTACCTCGATGATTTTGCCGGGACCGTCATCACTGTTTCCCATGACCGCTATTTTTTGGACAAGGTCGGCACGAAACTACTGATTTTTGATGGTCAGGGGCATATTGAACGCTATTCTGGCCGTTTCTCCAGTTATTTGAAGGATCAAAAAGACGCGGCCAAGCCCGCAGCCAAGGCCACTGCGACAAAAACTACGGCTAAGCCGGTCACGAATGACTCGACCGCACCATTGGCCAAGAAAGCCAAAGTCAAGCTGACTTACGCGGAACAGCTCGAATACGACAAGATCGAAGGGGTTATCGAGCAATTGGATAGCCATAAGAGTGAGATCGAAGCGGCGATGGCTGCCAATGCCAGTGATTATGGCAAGTTGGCTGATTTGCAAAAAGAATTGACTAAGACGGAACAAACGATTGATGAGAAGATGGATCGCTGGGACTACCTCAGCCAGTATGCAGAAGCCTGAAAGGATGATCGCATGTTAGAAGATAGTTATTTACAACTCGCGCGCACCATTTTAGAACACGGCACGTATAAGGATGACCGTACCGGCACGGGAACATACAGTGTGTTTGGTTATCAGATGCGCTTTGATCTGAGTCAAGGTTTCCCGTTATTGACGACCAAAAAAGTTCCCTTTGGCCTGATCAAGAGCGAATTACTATGGTTTTTGCATGGTGATACGAATATTCAGTATTTATTGCAACATCACAACCATATCTGGGACGAATGGGCGTTCAAAAATTGGGTTACGAGTGCCGATTATGACGGCCCTGATATGACGAATTTTGAACACCGCCGGCTAGATGATCCCGATTTTGCGTCGATTTATCAAGCTCAGATGCAGACCTTTGATGACCAGATCTTGACAGACGACGCGTTTGCGGCCAAGTATGGTAATTTGGGTGACGTTTACGGTGCGCAATGGCGTCACTGGCAAACGCGTCAGGGAAAGACGATCGATCAAATTGCCAATGTGATTGAAATGATCAAGACGCATCCGGATTCGCGGCGGTTAATCGTTTCCGCTTGGAATCCAGAAGATGTGCCGAACATGGCGTTACCACCGTGTCATACTCTGTTTCAATTCTATGTCGCGGATGGTAAGCTCTCTTGCCAACTCTACCAACGTTCAGGCGATGTCTTCCTAGGTGTGCCATTCAATATTGCGAGTTATGCGTTACTAACACATCTGATTGCTAAGGAGACGGGCCTAGCAGTGGGCGAGTTCGTGCATACGTTGGGTGACGCGCACATCTATACTAACCATGTGGAACAAGTTAAAACGCAGTTGACTCGGCAACCTCGGCCAGCACCCCAGCTGACTTTAAGTGGGGCTCATGACAGTATTTTTGATTACCAAATGAGTGACATCAAGCTCAGTGGTTATGATCCCGCACCGGCAATCAAAGCGCCGGTCGCGATTTAGGAGGCCGCAATGATTGCATTGATATGGGTAGAAGATCAAAATGGCCTGATTGGCAACCAGGGCCAGCTTCCCTGGCATTTACCAGCAGATATGCAGCGGTTCAAAGCGCTGACGACCGGACACCACGTCGTGATGGGGCGCAAGACTTTTGCGGGCTTTAAACGCCCGCTCCCACGGCGGACCAATTGGGTGCTTTCACGTCAGTCTGATTTAAAGTTGCCACCGGAAGTCCATCAACTAGCAGATGTGGCGGCGATCCAAACACTCGCGGCCGCCCATCCGGATGAACCGATTTTTGTCATTGGTGGTGCGGTGGTGTTTGAAGCCGTGTTACCGGTGGCCGATTATTTATATCGGACGCGTATCAACGCAAGGTTTGATGGTGATACTTGGATGCCGGCCGTGGATTACACGCAGTGGCAGCTGGTGAGCCAACAAATTGGGACGGTGGATGAGAAAAATCAATATCCGTACGAATTTGATGATTTCCGCCGTCGTTAATTCAGTGGCAACCGTGAAACTCAGGCAGATTTCTGCTATACTGAAAGCATTAATTTTATTGTAACGATCGTTTAAACGTTACAAGTATAAGAAAGCGTGGCAAAGTATGACGAAAATCAAGATTGTGACCGATTCTTCGGCAAATTTGACGGATGCCGAGGTAAAAAAATACGATATTACCGTGATTCCGTTGACTGTCATGATCGATGGCACCATTTACGTGGAAGATGAAACGATTACGCGTGAAGAATTTATTGACAAGATGGCAACGGCTAAATCTTTACCAAAGACGAGCCAACCGGCACTCGGAACGTTCATTGAAACGTTTGATAAGTTAGGTGCGGATGGCGCGAGTGTGATTTGTATCAATATGCTCGAAGCCATTTCAGGAACAGTGCACACGGCGGAACAAGCGGCTTCGATTACGAAGACCGATGTCACCGTGATCGACGCTCGGACGACCGACCGTGCGATGGCCTTTCAAGTTTTGACTGCTGCTAAGTTAGCCCAGAGTGGTGCTGACAAACAGGCGGTTATCGATCAGATTCATACGACTCAGGCCCATACCAAGCTATTCATGGGCGTAATGACCCTGAATAACCTCGTTGCTGGTGGTCGAATCAGTCGTCTGACGGGGGCAATCAGTACGTTACTGAATGTTAAGATTGCCTTGGAAGTTGATGACGGCACCCTAGATGTGAAGATGAAGGGTCGCGGTGTTAAGGCGATCAATAAATTTTTTGATAAGGTTCTCGACGATATTATTGCAACGCCGAACGTCGCCGAAGTTGCAATCTCTCACGTTGGCGCCACGGAGCGCGTGGAAGAATATCGGGCGCGCCTACAAGCGGCTTTACCAAGTCTCAAGATCAGTGTTCAACCAACGGTGCCAATTATTGCGACCCATGGTGGCCCGGGTGCGTTTGCCGTGGAATATCATACGCAAGCGCCAGCGTAAAGTGAGCGGTGTCCCACAGGCGGACTTGTCTACGAACACTAATGGCAAATGGTGATCGTCCCAACAGGGGATGGTGACCATTTTATTGTTCAAAGATGAGTTAGCTCTGATTAAATGGACTGCTCAACGGTGAAGAAAGGTTGGATGCCAATGTCCAAAGTTAAAGAAACCATCAAAATCATTTTAGTGGTGGCGGTGTTAGCGGTCGGGGTGTTTTTCGGGGTCAATTATCTGCTGCATCCGCAAAATGAATCGGCGACGACTACCCCAACAACGACTAAAAAGACCACTGCCAAGAAGACGCCCCACAAGGCGAAGATCAACTTGGTCGCGGTCGGTGACTCCTTAACGGAAGGGGTCGGCGATGAGTCCGAGGGTGGCTACGTTGGTCAGATCAAAAAAACGTTGACGACTAAGCAAAAGCTGAAGGTGACGACCACGAATGCTGGTAAGTCCGGTGATCGGAGTGACCAGATTTTAGCACGCATTAATAAGTCGAAAGTGTTACAACAGAAAATTGCCAAGGCGGATGTGATTACCGTGACGGTTGGCGGTAACGACCTCTTGCAAACGCTCGAAGGGTCCCTAACTTCTAACAATACGGCCAAAAATAACGCGACGGTTGCTAAAGCGCAAACTTTATATGCGAATAAACTAACTAAATTATTTAATAAATTACAAAGTTTGAATGGCACTGCGTCAGTTTTTGTCTTTAGCATCTATAATCCAATTTATGTGAACTTTCCAAATGTGACGTCGATCACGCACTACATTAGCCAGTGGAATGATCAGACACAGACGACGGTTAGTCAATACAAGCACACGTATTTTATGGATATCAATTGGACCATGTCACACGGCCAGTACAAGACGGCAGCCCAGATTCGCAAGTTGAAGAAAGCAGCGAGTGCCACGACCTTAACTAGCTTAACCAGCTCAAAGGCCATTACTGGCGCTTTAGAGACGGAAAACAAGACGAATGATTTGATTTCGACTGCTGATAATTTCCATCCCAATAAGCGGGGGTATCGTGTGTTTACAACCAAACTGTATCAGACCATGATGGCCCATGATGCGTGGTTAATCAAAAAATAGGGAGGTAATGAGATGCGGGAAGCACAACGAAACAAGCAGGCATCAGCACCTAAAAATCCGAAGACAAACGGTCCAATCAATGTTTGGAAATGGGTCGCCGTTGTCTTGATTGCGTTGATTGTCGGCACCGGTGCTTACGTCGGCACCCAGGTCTTACGATCGCCTAGCGAAAGCACTAGTTTGACGGCTGCAAGCAATACGGATGCGGCTAGTGTGCCGATTACAATGAATCGAAAACAATTAAACGCCCTTGCGAGTTATTATTTGAATGATCTACAAAAGGGCCAAGACATGAAATATCGCTTCGTGGTCCGGTCTACCGGCGCTTATTTGCTCGGAACGACGCAGGTACTGGGTCAGAACGTGTCGTTTGTGATCACGATGCAACCAAGTGTCATCGATAACGGCAATATTTCGTTGAAAGCAACCAATTTATCGGTCGGGACGATGTCCTTGCCAATCAGCTTTGTGATTAATTATATTAATAATAATTACAAGACACCTAAGTGGGTCAAGTTGAATGCCAAGAAGAAGACAATCGACCTCTACTTGAATAAATTAGTTGGTAAACATGATGTTCGTTATAGTGTAGATAAGCTTGATTTGAAGAATAATCAGTTCAAGTTCGAAATGCATATTCCAAAAACTAGTGACTAAGGAGTGAATTCATGCATAAAACATTTTATACATTCTTGATGACGCAACGGAACCCAGACAGTACCGATGCCATTGCCGAATTTGCCAATAATGCGTTTTTGGATCAATCGTTTCCAAAGCAGAGTAAAGATTTTCACGAACTCTCACAATATTTGGAATTGAACGCTGGTTATTTGCCAACGATGACGGTCTTTGATGACGCGTGGCAAGCCTATTTGGCAAGTGAAGCTTAAATTAATTTGTAGGAAAGAGGACGTTCGGTATGCCAGAGGAACCCAAACAAACTAATCCGCACATAAAAAAAGTGCCCCGGCCCAAGCGACGCGTTGGTCTATGGACCTATATTATTTCCATTGTCGTCGTATTAGGCATTGGGGTGGGTGGGACGTACTGGCTGATTGGTCGGCAAGTCAATGCCCAGCTCAGCAGTATGCAGCAGACTAGTAAAGCAATGAAAAAGATCGAATCAGTTTATGAAACGATCAATGAGAATTACTACAAACCGGTCAATGCGAATAAGTTGGCCAACGGTGCCATTAACGGCATGGTCAATTCGTTAGGTGATAAATTTTCCGAGTACATGGACAAGAGCGAGACGGAAAGCTTGAATGACACGATCGACAGTTCGTTTTCTGGAATTGGTGCCCAGGTTCAAAAATCTGGCAACTATGTTCAAATTATTTCACCAATTGCTGGTACGCCAGCTAAGAAAGCTGGTTTGAAACCGAAGGACATTATTAAGGCGGTCAATGGCAAGTCAGTGGCCGGTAAGACCTTGACACAAGCCGTTAGCATGATGCGTGGTAAGATCGGTACGACGGTCAAATTGACGATTGAACGCAGTGGTCAAACCTTTACCGTAAGTTTGAAGCGGGCTAAGATTCCAGTGACGACCGTTGATTATAAGTTAGTCGGTGGCGATAAGAAGATCGGTTATATTACGGTATCGACCTTCTCGACGAATACTGCTAAGGAATTTAAGACGGCGTTGAAGGCACTCGATAAGAAGGGGGCCAAGAAGTTAGTCATCGATATGCGTGGTAATCCTGGCGGGTTGATGACGGCTGCCTTGAAGATGGCCTCAATCTTCTTGAAGAATGGTAAGACGATCATGCAGGTCCAAGCACGCGATGGTTCGACCGAAAAATACACGGCGTCCAAGAAGTATGATGGTGGCTTTAAAGAAACGAAGCCAACGACCGTCTTAATTGATGGTGGGAGTGCTTCGGCAGCTGAAATCTTCTCCGCAGCCTTGCATCAATCGGCAGGTGTTAAACTGGTCGGGTCACAGTCATATGGTAAGGGGACCGTTCAAACGGTGACGACTTTTAATGATAAGACTAAGATGAAGATCACGGTCGCGAAGTGGCTGACACCAAACGGCACTTGGATCAACAAGAAGGGCTTGACACCTGATGTTAAAGCTGATGAGCCGAGTTATGCAAGCTTGACGGTTATTAGCAAGGTCAGTGATTTACAAGCTGACAAGGTCAATAGCAATGTCAAGACGTTCCAGAAGTACTTGCAAGCCTTAGGTTACTTTAAAGGAACCGTTAATGGCTACATTGGTGATTCAACCACCAGTGCGGTCAAGCAGTATCAAAAGCATGCCAAGTTAACGGTCAATGGCAAGGTCGATAAACAGACACTGACTAAGATCGAGACTGAATTAGCTAATAAGATCAGTGATAATGATCGGGCTTACGATGCAGCAATGAAATTGATTGAAAAGACAAATTAGTTCAAAGCTGATTCGTATATTTTAAAGGGTCTCTGTCAACCGGTGTTGATGAAGTTATATTTAGAATCCAATTCATTT
>OBZA01000477.1_pt1 | contig 11230 bp, 6 predicted proteins | sample 1476871 | NCBI WGS metagenome assembly OBZA01 (sample SAMEA2580227, study PRJEB22360) | human gut metagenome | biome: human gut; feature: human-associated habitat; material: faeces | place: Denmark | collected 2008/2010
ATTCAATATGACACCATATAAAGTTCAAATTATGGGTGGTATTGCAATTCATAAAGGTGATATCGCTGAGATGAGAACAGGTGAAGGTAAAACATTAACAGCGACAATGCCAACATACTTAAATGCATTAGCTGGTAGAGGTGTTCACGTTATTACAGTCAATGAATACTTATCAAGTGTTCAAAGTGAAGAAATGGCTGAGTTATATAACTTCTTAGGTTTGACTGTCGGATTAAACTTAAACAGTAAGACGACAGAAGAAAAACGTGAAGCATACGCACAAGACATTACTTACAGTACTAATAATGAGCTAGGTTTTGATTACTTACGAGATAACATGGTGAATTATTCTGAAGATAGAGTAATGCGTCCATTACATTTTGCAATCATTGATGAGGTTGACTCAATTTTAATCGACGAGGCACGTACGCCATTAATTATTTCTGGTGAAGCTGAAAAGTCAACGTCACTTTATACACAAGCAAATGTTTTTGCGAAAATGTTAAAACAGGACGAAGATTATAAATACGATGAAAAAACGAAAGCCGTACATTTAACAGAACAAGGTGCGGATAAAGCTGAACGTATGTTCAAAGTTGAAAACTTATATGATGTACAAAATGTTGATGTTATTAGTCATATCAACACAGCTTTACGTGCGCACGTTACATTACAACGTGACGTAGACTATATGGTTGTTGATGGCGAAGTACTAATTGTCGATCAATTTACAGGACGTACAATGCCAGGCCGTCGTTTCTCAGAAGGTTTACACCAAGCTATTGAAGCGAAGGAAGGCGTTCAAATTCAAAATGAATCTAAAACTATGGCGTCTATTACATTCCAAAACTATTTCAGAATGTACAATAAACTTGCGGGTATGACAGGTACAGCTAAAACTGAAGAAGAAGAATTTAGAAATATTTATAACATGACAGTAACTCAAATTCCGACAAATAAACCTGTGCAACGTAACGATAAGTCTGATTTAATTTACATTAGCCAAAAAGGTAAATTTGATGCAGTAGTAGAAGATGTTGTTGAAAAACACAAGGCAGGGCAACCAGTGCTATTAGGTACTGTTGCAGTTGAGACTTCTGAATATATTTCAAATTTACTTAAAAAACGTGGTATCCGTCATGATGTGTTAAATGCGAAAAATCATGAACGTGAAGCTGAAATTGTTGCAGGCGCTGGACAAAAAGGTGCCGTTACTATTGCCACTAACATGGCTGGTCGTGGTACAGATATCAAATTAGGTGAAGGCGTAGAGGAATTAGGCGGTTTAGCAGTAATAGGTACAGAACGACATGAATCTCGTCGTATTGATGACCAGTTACGTGGTCGTTCTGGACGTCAAGGTGATAAAGGGGATAGTCGCTTCTATTTATCATTACAAGATGAATTAATGATTCGTTTTGGTTCTGAACGTTTACAGAAAATGATGAGCCGACTAGGTTTAGATGACTCTACACCAATTGAATCAAAAATGGTATCAAGAGCTGTAGAATCAGCACAAAAACGTGTAGAAGGTAATAACTTCGACGCGCGTAAACGTATCTTAGAATACGATGAAGTATTACGTAAACAACGTGAAATTATCTATAACGAAAGAAATAGTATTATTGATGAAGAAGACAGCTCTCAAGTTGTAGATGCAATGCTACGTTCAACGTTACAACGTAGTATCAATTACTATATTAATACAGCAGATGACGAGCCTGAATATCAACCATTCATCGACTACATTAATGACATTTTCTTACAAGAAGGTGACATTACAGAGGATGATATCAAAGGTAAAGATGCTGAAGATATTTTCGAAGTCGTTTGGGCTAAGATTGAAGCAGCATATCAAAGTCAAAAAGATATCTTAGAAGAACAAATGAATGAGTTTGAGCGTATGATTTTACTTCGTTCTATTGATAGCCATTGGACTGATCATATCGACACAATGGATCAATTACGTCAAGGTATTCACTTACGTTCTTATGCACAGCAAAATCCATTACGTGACTATCAAAATGAAGGTCATGAATTATTTGATATCATGATGCAAAATATCGAAGAAGATACTTGTAAATTCATTTTAAAATCTGTAGTACAAGTTGAAGATAATATTGAACGTGAAAAAACAACAGAGTTTGGTGAAGCGAAGCACGTTTCAGCTGAAGATGGTAAAGAAAAAGTGAAACCGAAACCAATCGTTAAAGGCGATCAAGTTGGTCGTAACGATGATTGTCCATGTGGTAGTGGTAAAAAATTCAAAAATTGCCATGGAAAATAAATGATATAAAATAACTCCTTCCAATTAAACACCTATAGTTTGTGTTATGGGAGGAGTCTTTTTATTTTACAAGCGTTAAATACTTTAAAAAATGTGAAGAAGTTGTTAAACGTTGTTATGTACTTAGTTTTAAAAAATCGGTTTAGGCATATGTCGATGATAAATGTACTGATTTTTAACAATAAAAGCATAAACTAATTGTCAGTGTGCTTATATTTCTTAACATTGTTATTTAACAAAATTATGTTAAAATTTAGCATTATAAAAGATACAAATCAATGACTTGAATTGAAATAGGAGCGAAGGCTATGGAATTATCAGAAATCAAACGAAATATAGATAAGTATAATCAAGATTTAACACAAATTAGGGGGTCTCTTTGACTTAGAGAACAAAGAAACTAATATCCAAGAATATGAAGAAATGATGGCAGAACCTAATTTTTGGGATAACCAAACGAAAGCGCAAGATATTATAGATAAAAATAATGCGTTAAAAGCAATAGTTAATGGTTATAAAACACTACAAGCAGAAGTAGATGACATGGATGCTACTTGGGATTTATTACAAGAAGAATTTGATGAAGAAATGAAAGAAGACTTAGAGCAAGAGGTCATTAATTTTAAGGCTAAAGTGGATGAATACGAATTGCAATTATTATTAGATGGGCCTCACGATGCCAATAACGCAATTCTAGAGTTACATCCTGGTGCAGGTGGCACGGAGTCTCAAGATTGGGCTAATATGCTATTTAGAATGTATCAACGTTATTGTGAGAAGAAAGGCTTTAAAGTTGAAACTGTTGATTATCTACCTGGGGATGAAGCGGGGATTAAAAGTGTAACATTGCTCATCAAAGGGCATAATGCTTATGGTTATTTAAAAGCTGAAAAAGGTGTACACCGACTAGTACGAATTTCTCCATTTGATTCATCAGGACGTCGTCATACATCATTTGCATCATGCGACGTTATTCCAGATTTTAATAATGATGAAATAGAGATTGAAATCAATCCGGATGATATTACAGTTGATACATTCAGAGCTTCTGGTGCAGGTGGTCAGCATATTAACAAAACTGAATCGGCAATACGAATTACCCACCACCCCTCAGGTATAGTTGTTAATAACCAAAATGAACGTTCTCAAATTAAAAACCGTGAAGCAGCTATGAAAATGTTAAAAGCCAAATTATACCAATTAAAATTGGAAGAGCAGGCACGTGAAATGGCTGAAATTCGTGGCGAACAAAAAGAAATCGGCTGGGGAAGCCAAATTAGATCATATGTTTTCCATCCATACTCAATGGTGAAAGATCATCGTACGAACGAAGAAACAGGTAAGGTTGATGCAGTGATGGATGGAGACATTGGACCATTTATCGAATCATATTTAAGACAGACAATGTCGCACGATTAATATATATTTTAAAACCGAGGCTCTAAAAGGGCGTCGGTTTTTGGTTTTTTTAAAGGTAGCTAAATAAATTGTAAATTAGATTTTGGAATATGATTTGTTTATGAATATTTAAGTACAATTCGGTAGATAGAGTTAGAATATATTTTTTAAAAGTTGTGTTTGTTAAAACAACATATGCAGTGTGCATTTAGTAATATTACCTATGGCGATTTTCAAGGTATTGAATTAATCGTTGAAAACGTTCTCAATTACATGGTATGAATACATTTTACACTATGATAAAAGGTTGTATTCTTTTTATATTGTTAACCATTTGATTACATCGTTATAACAATAGCTTTTGACAAAATGTATTGTGCTATAGTATTTGCATACTTAAAATACTAACAGCAAAGGAATGACAGCAAGATGAAAAAAACTCTTACAGTGACGGTTTCGTCAGTGTTAGCTTTTTTAGCTTTAAATAATGCAGCACATGCACAACAACATGGCACACAAGTAAAAACACCTGTTCAACATAACTATGTATCAAATGTTCAAGCACAAACGCAATCACCGACAACTTATACAGTAGTTGCTGGCGATTCATTATATAAGATTGCTTTAGAGCATCACTTAACGTTGAATCAATTATATTCATACAATCCTGGTGTAACACCTTTAATTTTTCCTGGTGACGTGATTTCACTTGTGCCTCAAAATAAAGTGAAACAAACTAAAGCGGTTAAATCACCAGTAAGAAAAGCAAGCCAAGCTAAAAAGGTAGTAAAACAACCTGTACAACAAGCGTCTAAAAAAGTAGTAGTTAAGCAAGCACCTAAGCAAGCAGTAGCTAAGACAGTTAATGTAGCATATAAACCTGCTCAAGTACAAAAATCAGTACCAACTGTACCTGTTGCACATAACTACAATAAATCAGTTGCTAACAGAGGAAACTTATATGCTTATGGAAACTGCACATATTATGCCTTCGATCGTCGTGCACAATTAGGTAGAAGTATAGGAAGTTTATGGGGCAATGCAAATAACTGGAATTACGCAGCAAAAGTTGCAGGATTTAAAGTAGATAAAACACCAGAAGTTGGCGCTATTTTCCAAACAGCTGCTGGCCCATATGGACATGTTGGTGTTGTTGAATCTGTAAACCCTAATGGAACAATTACTGTTTCGGAAATGAACTATGCTGGATTTAATGTTAAATCTTCAAGAACAATTTTAAATCCAGGAAAATATAATTACATCCACTAAGTAATATATCAAGACAAGACTATCCTCTTAGCCTGTTTAAGTAACAGGTTGAGAGGATTTTTTGGTATCATTTAATCAGAGTTATATAAAGAAGATATTTAAATGATATTTAATTGATTGATATGTAAAAAGAAAGTATAATTTATGATTAATTAATGGAGGAGGTAATTGAAATGGGTGTACATCAATATTTTAAAAGATTATCAGATATGGAAAGACTTATAAGATTACCTGGAAAATTTAAATATTTTGAACACAATGTTGCAGCACACTCCTTTAAAGTAACTAAAATTGCTCAATATCTAGCAACAGTTGAAGAATATCATGGTCGAAAGATTAATTGGAAAAGCTTATATGAAAAAGCATTAAATCATGATTTCGCTGAAGTGTTTACTGGTGATATAAAAACACCTGTTAAATATGCGAGTAGTGAATTAAAAAAATTATTTTCGCAAGTTGAAGAAGAAATGGTAGAGACCTTTATTGAAGAAATTCCATTACAATATAGAGATGTTTATAAGCAACGACTGCAAGAAGGTAAAGATGATTCATTAGAAGGCCAAATACTTTCAGTTGCTGATAAAATTGATTTGCTTTATGAAACATTTGGAGAAATACAAAAACGTAATCCCGAAGAATTATTTTTCGAAATTTATGAAATGAGTCTAGAAACAATTATTCAATTTGACCATTTAGCATCTGTACAAGATTTTATTAATAATATCATTCCAGAAATGTTGACTGAAAACTTTATACCTAGAACAGAATTAAGAGAAACAACCATGAACATTTTAAATAAAAGAAAAGAGGAAAATGAATGATATGGTATTTTAGCGCAGCATTCTTTCCATGTGTCTTGGTAGTATTATTTAGTGTAATAACAAGAAGTAAATGGGTCGGTACTATTCTGACATTAATTTTAATTGGTGCCTCAATCTATAAAGAGTATTTCCATAACGAGTGGATTATTTTTATTGATGTAGTGTCATTATTAGCTGGTTATTTAATTATAGATCAACTCGAATTTCATAAACATCAAGATGAAGATCGCTAAGATTAACTTTAAAATAATGTTTCAAACAAATTTGTTGAAACAAAACGATGATTAATATAATGTGTATTTACATACTAAAAATAACAAGATAAACGATTTGATTTAAGGCAAGCATAGTTAGCACAACTATGTTTGTTTTTCTTTGTTCGACATTTTTACGAACAAACGTTTGCTTTTTGTGTGGCTACTTTGCTAAAATATGTAATGAGAAAGCGAAGAGTTGAGCGGAAATATAAATAATACGTTGAAAGAGGAGGCATATGTGACAATGGTTGAACATTATCCTTTTAAAATACATTCTGATTTTGAGCCTCAAGGTGACCAACCGCAAGCAATTAAGGAAATCGTGGATGGTATTAAAGCGGGGAAAAGACATCAAACTTTATTAGGTGCAACTGGCACAGGGAAAACATTTACGATGAGTAATGTTATTAAAGAAGTTGGGAAACCAACGTTAATTATCGCACATAACAAAACATTAGCAGGGCAATTATATAGTGAGTTTAAAGAATTTTTTCCTGAAAACAGGGTGGAATACTTTGTAAGTTACTATGATTATTATCAACCTGAGGCATACGTACCGTCTACTGACACTTTTATTGAAAAAGATGCCTCAATCAATGATGAAATTGATCAACTACGACATTCTGCTACAAGTGCATTATTTGAACGCGATGATGTAATTATTATTGCTAGTGTAAGTTGTATATATGGTTTAGGTAATCCTGAAGAATATAAAGATTTAGTAGTAAGTGTTCGAGTTGGTATGGAAATGGATAGAAGTGAATTACTTAGAAAACTTGTAGATGTGCAATATACACGAAATGACATCGATTTCCAACGAGGAACGTTTCGAGTGCGTGGTGATGTAGTTGAAATATTCCCAGCCTCTAAAGAAGAACTTTGTATAAGGGTTGAGTTTTTCGGCGATGAGATTGACCGTATCCGAGAAGTTAACTACCTAACAGGTGAAGTGTTGAAAGAAAGAGAACATTTTGCGATATTCCCAGCTTCTCACTTCGTAACACGTGAAGAAAAGTTGAAAGTTGCGATTGAACGTATTGAAAAAGAATTGGAAGAACGATTGAAAGAATTACGAGATGAGAATAAATTACTAGAAGCGCAAAGGTTAGAACAGCGTACCAACTATGATTTAGAAATGATGCGAGAGATGGGATTCTGTTCAGGAATTGAAAACTATTCCGTACATTTAACTTTGCGACCACTGGGTTCGACACCGTATACTTTATTGGATTACTTTGGCGATGATTGGTTAGTAATGATTGATGAATCACATGTGACATTACCACAAGTTCGAGGCATGTATAACGGAGACAGAGCGCGTAAACAAGTTTTGGTGGATCATGGATTTAGATTACCGAGTGCATTAGATAACCGTCCACTTAAATTTGAAGAATTTGAAGAAAAGACAAAACAACTTGTGTATGTATCTGCAACGCCTGGACCATACGAAATTGAACATACGGATAAGATGGTTGAACAAATTATTCGTCCTACTGGTTTACTGGATCCTAAAATTGAGGTTAGACCTACTGAAAATCAAATTGACGATTTATTAAGTGAAATTCAAACAAGGGTTGAGCGTAATGAACGCGTACTTGTTACAACGCTCACTAAAAAGATGAGTGAAGATTTAACCACATACATGAAAGAAGCGGGTATTAAAGTTAATTATCTGCATTCAGAAATCAAGACATTAGAACGAATCGAAATAATTAGAGACTTACGAATGGGTACATATGATGTTATCGTAGGTATTAATTTATTAAGAGAGGGTATTGATATACCAGAAGTTTCTCTAGTTGTCATATTAGATGCAGATAAAGAAGGATTTTTACGTTCTAACCGCTCATTAATTCAAACAATAGGTAGAGCTGCGCGTAACGATAAAGGTGAAGTCATTATGTATGCCGATAAAATGACTGATTCGATGAAGTATGCAATTGATGAGACACAACGTCGTCGAGAAATACAGATGAAACATAATGAAAAACATGGTATTACACCTAAAACAATTAATAAAAAAATACATGATTTAATTAGTGCTACTGTTGAAAATGACGAAAATAATGACAAAGCACAAACTGTGATACCTAAGAAGATGACGAAAAAAGAACGTCAAAAGACAATCGACAATATAGAAAAAGAAATGAAACAAGCAGCGAAAGATTTAGATTTCGAGAAAGCTACAGAATTAAGAGATATGTTATTTGAATTAAAAGCAGAAGGGTGACAAGTAAATGAAAGAACCATCCATAGTAGTAAAAGGTGCTCGTGCGCATAACTTGAAAGATATTGATATCGAACTACCTAAAAATAAATTAATTGTTATGACAGGTTTATCTGGGTCAGGTAAATCGTCATTAGCATTCGATACTATATATGCTGAAGGACAACGACGTTATGTTGAATCATTAAGTGCCTATGCGCGTCAATTTTTAGGCCAAATGGACAAACCAGATGTTGATACAATTGAAGGATTATCGCCAGCAATTTCAATAGATCAAAAAACAACAAGTAAAAATCCAAGATCAACTGTAGCAACAGTAACAGAAATATATGATTATATACGTTTGTTATATGCACGTGTTGGTAAACCTTACTGTCCAAATCACAATATAGAAATTGAATCGCAAACAGTACAACAAATGGTTGACCGCATTATGGAATTAGAGGCACGTACAAAGATTCAATTATTAGCACCTGTCATCGCTCATCGTAAAGGTAGTCATGAAAAGCTAATCGAAGATATTGGTAAAAAAGGTTATGTACGTTTAAGAATCGATGGCGAAATTGTTGATGTAAATGATGTACCTACTTTAGATAAGAACAAGAATCATACAATAGAAGTTGTTGTAGACCGATTAGTTGTTAAAGATGGAATTGAAACACGACTAGCTGACTCTATAGAAACTGCGTTAGAGCTTTCAGAAGGACAATTAACAGTTGATGTCATTGACGGGGAAGACCTTAAGTTTTCAGAAAGCCATGCTTGTCCTATATGTGGATTTTCAATCGGAGAGTTAGAACCAAGAATGTTTAGCTTTAACAGTCCTTTTGGTGCTTGTCCGACATGTGATGGCTTAGGCCAAAAGTTAACAGTCGATGTAGACTTGGTTGTTCCCGACAAAGATAAGACGCTAAACGAAGGTGCAATAGAACCCTGGATACCGACGAGTTCTGATTTTTATCCAACATTGTTAAAACGTGTTTGTGAAGTTTATAAAATCAATATGGATAAACCTTTTAAAAAGTTAACAGAACGTCAACGTGATATTTTATTGTATGGTTCTGGTGACAAAGAAATTGAATTTACATTTACACAACGTCAAGGTGGTACTAGAAAACGAACAATGGTTTTCGAGGGTGTAGTTCCTAATATAAGTAGACGATTCCATGAATCTCCTTCAGAATATACACGTGAAATGATGAGTAAATATATGACCGAACTACCTTGTGAAACTTGTCATGGAAAGCGATTGAGTCGTGAAGCGTTATCTGTTTATGTAGGTGGTTTAAATATTGGTGAAGTAGTCGAATATTCAATCAGTCAAGCGCTGAACTATTATAAAAACATTGATTTGTCAGAACAAGATCAAGCGATTGCAAATCAAATATTGAAAGAAATTATTTCCCGACTCACTTTTTTAAATAATGTGGGACTTGAATATTTAACGCTAAACAGAGCTTCAGGTACACTTTCAGGTGGTGAAGCACAACGTATTCGATTGGCAACGCAAATTGGGTCGCGTTTGACTGGTGTCTTATATGTATTAGATGAGCCATCAATTGGACTGCATCAAAGAGATAATGATCGATTAATTAATACACTTAAAGAAATGAGAGATTTAGGAAATACTTTAATTGTAGTTGAACACGATGATGATACAATGCGTGCGGCTGATTACTTAGTGGATATAGGGCCTGGTGCTGGTGAACATGGAGGACAAATTGTGTCTAGTGGGACACCTCAAAAGGTAATGAAAGATAAAAAATCATTAACAGGACAATACTTGAGTGGTAAGAAACGTATTGACGTACCTGAATATCGCAGACCGGCTTCAGATCGTAAAATTTCTATACGTGGAGCTAGAAGCAACAATCTTAAAGGGATTGATGTGGACATACCACTATCAATCATGACGGTTGTTACAGGTGTATCAGGTTCTGGTAAAAGCTCATTAGTAAATGAAGTATTATACAAATCATTAGCTCAAAAAATTAATAAATCTAAAGTAAAGCCAGGATTGTACGATAAGATTGAAGGTATTGATCAACTTGATAAAATTATTGATATTGATCAATCACCGATAGGTAGAACGCCACGCTCTAATCCAGCAACATATACTGGTGTGTTTGATGATATACGTGATGTGTTTGCGCAAACAAATGAAGCTAAAATTCGAGGATATCAAAAAGGGCGTTTTAGTTTTAATGTAAAAGGTGGACGCTGTGAAGCTTGTAAAGGTGACGGTATTATTAAAATTGAAATGCATTTTTTACCTGATGTTTATGTTCCTTGTGAAGTGTGTGATGGTAAACGATATAATCGTGAGACACTAGAGGTTACTTACAAAGGTAAAAATATTGCTGACATTTTAGAAATGACTGTTGAAGAAGCAACACAATTTTTTGAAAATATTCCTAAGATTAAGCGCAAGTTACAAACACTAGTTGATGTTGGTCTTGGATACGTCACATTAGGTCAACAAGCTACAACGTTATCAGGTGGTGAGGCTCAACGTGTGAAACTTGCATCTGAACTTCATAAACGTTCAACTGGTAAATCTATTTATATCCTAGACGAACCAACAACAGGGTTACATGTTGACGATATTAGCAGATTATTAAAAGTATTAAATCGATTAGTTGAAAATGGTGACACTGTTGTAATTATTGAACATAACCTAGATGTTATCAAAACAGCAGACTATATTATCGACTTAGGTCCTGAAGGTGGTAGTGGCGGTGGTACTATTGTTGCGACTGGCACACCCGAAGATATTGCTCAGACAAAGTCATCATATACAGGAAAGTATTTAAAAGAAGTACTTGAACGAGATAAACAAAATACTGAAGATAAATAAGATTAAAAGAAGTGAAGGGTGTTGTAAATTTACCCTTCACTTCTTTTTATTAATTTAGTAATGAATAGTAGAAAGAAAAGATGCGTAAAAAGAATTATGTTAAGATAGGGTCAA
>OBZA01000478.1_pt1 | contig 11224 bp, 7 predicted proteins | sample 1476871 | NCBI WGS metagenome assembly OBZA01 (sample SAMEA2580227, study PRJEB22360) | human gut metagenome | biome: human gut; feature: human-associated habitat; material: faeces | place: Denmark | collected 2008/2010
GAACGGTTGGGTGACGTTTTCCGACATCTTTACCAGTACCACCTAAAGTGACACCGTGGTAAAGCATAGCACCCTTCTCCACAACAGCTGTCTCACCAATGACAAGGCCTGAGCCATGGTCAATGAAAACACCTTCAGCAATCTGAGCCCCTGGGTGAATCTCGATTTGAGTCCAGAAGCGCCAAAACTGACTATGCATACGCGCTAAGAGTCGACAATGGTGGCGCCAGAGAAAATGTGAGATACGATGAGCAGCCAAGGCTTTTAATCCAGGGTAGGTTAAAAGAACCTCCAGACTCGTCCGAGCTGCTGGGTCATTTTTCTTTACTATATCAATACTTTCTTTCCACCAACCCATTTAGGTCACTCCTTACATCATTATTGCTATTATTGTTTGTTGTGGCCCTACTATTCTTTAAAGTGAAGAGCTGTGAACACTAGGTCTACTCGCTATCCCCTTCAAAATAAGACCAGTCGACTAACTCAGGCTGCTCATCAAACGGATTGATGACAATACCTTGAACCTTATCCAACTCATTTTCACCTGTTGAAGGCTGGTAAATTTCTGACAGTGGCCATTGTAAAATCGTCCCTTTAGCCTTACGGAAAGGTAGGCCAAAAGTTTCGTTACCGTACCATTTTGCAAAGCTCGTTAAGTTCGTAAACACAGGCACATAACTCTGTCCCTCTGCATTCGACATGGTCGCAAAGAGACGGTCATCCTGACCATCTTCCTCGCGTTTGTGAATGAAGGCTGGGACAAGATAAATCTTATCTTCAGGATTCGCCTTTTGATTTTCCTCACCCAAAAGGTTATTGAGCGTCTGAGTGAAATAGTTGATAAACTGGATAAGTTCACTGCTTGCAAACAGAGTGGTATTTGAGAAATCACCATCCTCTTTTAAATTGAAAGCAATACCAAAAAGCTCTGCCTGAACCAGTTGTGTTAGGATATCTAAGCTTGAACGTTCTATCCAAGTCTGTTCTCGAGCACTCTCTTGAGTAGCTTTGAAAGATTGTAAGTCCTGTTCACTAGTGAAGACAGGAACAACCTTCTTGCCTTCCACTTCAACTGCGTAGAGGTCTTGGGCAGCCAAGACGGGAGTACGTTGTAAGTGATTATCCAAAGCCAAATTGGTCAAAAAGTGGTCTGGTTCCTTTAAAAATTCTTTTAGAGTTTCATCAAAAGCTTGCAATTCTTGATTTTCTGTCATTCTTCTATCTGTTCTTTCGTTTCTGATTTATCAGGATTTTTCGGTACTTCACCATTTTCATTATGGTGGCGTGGTTTGTGATGAGAACGACGGCGGTGACGATGCTCTCCTTTATTTTCCACGTCCTCAATCTTTTCAGGCTTAGGGAGCAAGGTCTTGATTGAGGCATCGATACGTCCTTTTTCATCGATCTTGATAATTTTAACAGTTACCATATCCCCAACCTTAACCACATCTTCGACACGCTCAGTGCGTTCCCAAGCTAGTTCTGAGATGTGGACAAGAGCATCTGTCTTATTAAAGAGGTGAACAAAGGCACCGAACTTTTCAATACGCACAACTGGTACAGTGTAAACCTCTCCAACCTTAGCTTCACGTACAAGATCGGAGATGATAGCTTTAGCACGGTTAATGGCATCCTGATCACTAGAGAAAATCTGAACAAGACCTTCTTCATCGATATCGATAGTGACACCAGTCTCAGCGATAATCTTGTCAATCGTTTCGCCACCTTTACCGATGACAACCTTAATCTTGTCAACAGGAATCTGAATACTGTCAATCTTAGGAGCCGTTGGTGCCAATTCTGGACGTGGCTCAGCAATCGTTGACTCAATAACATCAAGAATCTCAAAACGAGCCACCTTGGCTTGAGCTAAAGCTTCCTCAAGAATAGCAGGTGTAATCCCTGAAATCTTAATATCCATCTGAAGAGCTGTAATTCCTTGACGTGTACCAGCTACTTTAAAGTCCATATCTCCAAAATGGTCTTCTAAACCTTGAATATCAGTCAGGACAGTGTAGTTAGTACCATCTGAGATAAGCCCCATGGCTATCCCTGCAACAGGCGCCTTAATCGGTACACCACCAGCCATAAGAGCCAAGGTTCCTGCACAAATAGAGGCTTGTGAGGAAGAACCATTTGACTCCAAGACTTCTGCTACCAAACGGATAGCATAAGGGAACTCTTCAACACTTGGAAGAACCTGAGCAAGGGCACGTTCACCTAAGGCTCCGTGACCTATTTCACGTCGTCCTGGTGCACCATAACGCCCTGTCTCACCCACTGAATACTGAGGGAAATTATAGTGGTGAAGGAAACGTTTCTTATACTCTGGATCCAAACCATCAACAAGTTGTGTATCACTCATAGGTGCCAAAGTCAAAACTGACAAGGCTTGAGTTTGACCACGTGTAAAGAGACCTGAACCATGAACCTTAGGAAGAAAGTCAATCTCTGCGTCCAAAGGACGGATTTCATCCACACGACGGCCATCTGGACGAACCTTGTCTTCTGTAATCAAACGGCGCACTTCAGCATGTTCCATCTGCTCAAGGATTTCTGCTACATCACGCAGAATAGTTTCCTTATCTTCATCTTCTGCAAAGCGTTCTTGATAAGAGGCGAGGACCTCTTCTTTTACAGCCTGGGTTGCTGCTTCACGCGCCAGTTTTTCTTCCACCTGAACAGCCTTAGCTAATTGATCATAATAAGCTGTTTCGATTTCGACTTTTAAATCAGCATCAACTTGTAGAAGTTCAACCTCAGCCTTTTCCTTACCAACAGCTGCAACGATATAATTTTGGAAATCAACCAACTCTTGAATAGCCTCATGTCCCTTCAAGAGTGCTTGCAACATAATATCCTCAGACAATTCCTGAGCACCTGACTCTACCATATTGATAGCTTCCTTGGTACCTGCCACTGTCAAATCTAAAAGTGAAACTTCCTTATCCGCTGCACTTGGGTTGATGATGAAATCTTCTGCAGCATAGGCCACTTGAACCCCAGCAATTGGACCATTGAAAGGAATATCAGAGATAGAAAGGGCTAAAGAACTCCCAAACATAGCCGCCATCGGAGCACTAGCATTCTCATCATAAGAGAGGACCGTGTTAATGACCTGAACTTCGTTACGAAAGCCCTCCGCAAACATAGGACGAATAGGACGATCAATGAGGCGAGCAGTCAAAGTGGCATCTGTTGAAGGGCGACCCTCACGCTTGTTAAAGCCCCCCGGGAACTTGCCAGCTGCATACATTTTTTCCTCGTAATTAACCTGTAAAGGAAAGAAATCTGCCGTTGCCATCTTTTTAGACATAACAGCTGTTGATAATACAGTTGTATCTCCATAACGCACGACGACAGCACCATTAGCCTGCTTGGCTACCTGCCCAACTTCAACGACAAGCGGGCGTCCTGCAAAGGTCATCTCAAAAGTTTGTTTAGCCATGTTTGATCCCTCTTTTTATCCATGACCGGCCCTTACAAAAACGAACCGGTCAACTTTATGTCATTCATTTGATATAACTTTCATTTTACCATAATATAGTCAAAAATGGCAGAGCTCCAGCATAAGTTAGCACCCAAGTCTCCCTTTCTCTCAGATATTTAAGTCGTTTTGTGATATAATAAACACTTATGAGAGACAAAGGAATGACTATGAAAAAATTACAACACATCATTATGATTGCCTTAATCTTACTAGGCCTAGCAACACCTGCTCTAGCACAAGAACAGACAGATAACTTCAATGTTTCCGCTAAACATGCGATTGCTATCGAAGCAACTACAGGGAAAGTCCTCTATGAAAAGGACGCCACTACTCCTGATGGTGTGGCTTCAATGACTAAAATCCTAACAGCCTACATGGTCTATAAAGCAGTTGACCAAGGAAAAATTACCTGGGACACTGAAGTAGATATTTCAGACTATCCTTTCAACTTAACCGTTGATTCAGAAGTTTCAAATGTCCCACTAGATTCCCGAAAATACACTGTTAAACAGCTCCTAGATGCCACCCTCATTTCTAGCGCTAACAGTGCTGCTATTGCTCTAGCTGAAAAAATCTCAGGATCAGAGAGTGCATTTGTTGACACTATGACAGCCCAACTTAAAGAGTGGGGCATTACAGATGCTAAATTATTTAACGCTTCTGGCCTAAACAATAAATACCTTGGGGATAACCGCTATCCTGGCTCAAAACCAGATGACGAGAATACAATGAGCGCCCTAGATGTTGCAATTATTGCGGACCACCTCATCAAAGACTATCCTCAGGTACTTGAAATCACCAAGCAAACCGAAACTGACTTCGAAGGTGACAACAAATTAACGACGCACAACTACATGTTGGAGGGGCAAGACAACTACCGTGAAGGCGTTGATGGACTCAAGACGGGAACAACCGAACTTGCAGGGGCATCCTTTGTAGCCCACTCCAATGAAAATGGCATGAGTTTGATTACAGTTGTTATGAATGCGGACAATGGCGGAGAGGATGAAGCTGCTCGATTCACAGCCACAAATGAGTTGCTAGATTATGTGACTCAAAACTGGGAAATCAAAACCCTCAACACCAAAGGACAAATCGTCAAGAAAAATGATATTAAGGTAGCCGATGGAGACCGTCAAACCATCTCTGCTAAGCTCGAGTCAGACCTTACAGTCATTCAAAAAATAAACAGCAAAAATGATGCTGTTAAAATCAAAGCAAAAACCATAACAGCACCTATCAAAAAAGGTGACACTATTGGAACAGCAACCTTTGATGATAAGAATCTCGTAGGAACAGGTTACATCTCTGATCCGCCTCAAATTTCGGTAACAGCCAACCAATCTATCAAGAAAAGTTTCTTCTTAAAAGTTTGGTGGAACCATATCGTTAATTTCTTTACAGGAAATAAGTAAACACAAAACTACCTTTTAGATATCCAAAGGTAGTTTTATCTTGCCTTCAAAATTAGTCCTGTTAGTAAACGCCCCTTCTCTACACCTTATGTTCCTCTCAAAATGTGGTATAATAAATATTCAAAACACATGAAGGAACAAACCATGAAAAAACTGATTACGCTTATGATGACCTTCTTACTCTGTCTGGGAAGCGTAGCCCCTGCTTTTGCAGCAGATAAGAAAAAAGGATATGATGCCGCAGCCAAACATGCCATCGCTGTCGAAGCTAATACTGGCAAAATTTTATACGAAAAAGATGCAACCACCTCTACGGGGATTGGCTCTATTACCAAGCTTCTAACAGCCTATATGGTTTATAAAGCGGTAGACCAGGGAGACCTCAAATGGAACAGCAAAGTTGACATTTCTGACTACCCATTTGAACTAACTGTCAGTGCCGGAGTATCTAATATTCCACTAGACGCCCGCAAATACACTGTCAAACAACTTCTTGACGCAACTCTTATTTCCAGTGCCAACAGTGCATCTATTGCTCTAGCCGAGGAAATCGGAGGAACCGAAAGTAAGTTTGTCGACATGATGAAAGCCCAACTTAAAGATTGGGGTATCACTGATGCCAAGATTGTCAATGCCTCTGGTCTCAATAATTCTTACTTAGGTGACAATATCTATCCAGGCTCTAAATCAGACGAAGAAAATACCATGAGTGCTAAAGATGTTGCTATCATTGCACAACACGTGGTGAAAGAATATCCTGAAATTCTCGACATCACTAAAAAAACTGAAGCTGATTTTGATGGTGTCAACAAACTTAAAACCTTCAACTATATGCTTAAGGGACAACCTAGTTACCGTAAAGGGGTGGATGGCCTAAAAACGGGAACCACTGATTTAGCCGGTGCTTCCTTCGTGGCCCACTCAAATGAAAGTGGCATGAGCATTATCACAGTCATTATGAATGCTGATAATACCGATACTGATGACTACGCCCGTTTCACTGCAACAAATGACCTACTTAACTACGTTGTCTATCATTGGGAAAGCAAGACCATTGCCAAAAAAGGACAAGCCATCGGTAAAAGTCAAGCCCATGTTATTGATGGTAAATCTAAGCAAGTCACTGCTGTTGCTAAGTCTGACTTTAATATCATCCAAAAAATAGATGCTAACAATAGTAAACATATTAAAGTCACTACCAATCAAGTTCAAGCCCCTGTCAGCTCAAGTGACAAGGTTGGAACGGCTACCTTTGAAGATAAGTCACTTGTAGGAGAAGGTTACTTACCTGACCAAGGTATGCCTAGCATAGAACTGGTTGCTGGTAAAGAAGTTAAGAAAAGCTTCTTCCTCAAGGTCTGGTGGAATCACTTTGTCACCTTTGTCAACGAGAAACTTTGACCGTTACAGTCGAGCTTGGCTCGGCTTTTTCTTTTACACCCGCTTTACTGAAGCCTTTACACTCGCTTGACTCCTATTGACACAAAAAGACAGATTACAAGCGCAATCTGTCTTTGTTGTTTAGCCTTTACACTACTGTAAAGGTCAATTTATCTTTAGAGCAGCCAATCTTAAGGGTCTGTCCACTCACTACTTGGCCACCTAGTAAGAGCTCAGACAACTTATCCTCCACTTGAGTTTGAATCGCACGACGCAACGGACGAGCACCCATCTCAACATCATAGCCATCTTGAGCTAAATACTTGAGGGCAGCTGGTTGGAATTTCAATTCAATCCCTTTTTCAGCCAAAGCTGATACCAACGGTTTTACCATAATCTTGACAATTTCACGAAGCTGTTCTTCCTCTAGACTATGGAAGACAACCTTCTCATCGATACGGTTGAGAAATTCTGGACGGTAGGCCTTCTTAAGTTCTTCCATGATACGTGCCTGCATGGCTTGATGGTTATGAGAAATGTCTCGAGCACCAAAACCAACAGTTTTGTCATCACGAAGAGCCGTCGCTCCCAAGTTTGAAGTCATGATGATAATGGTATTTGAAAAATCAACTTTACGTCCACGGCTATCTGTCAGAACACCATCATCCAAAACCTGTAAGAGAATATTGAAAATATCAGGGTGAGCTTTTTCGACCTCGTCAAAGAGTAGGACTGAGTAAGGCTTATTGCGAACTTTCTCTGTTAATTCACCCCCCTCATCATATCCAACATACCCGGGAGGGGCACCATTAAGACGACTAGCCGCAAATTTTTCCATGTATTCTGACATGTCAAAGCGAAGCAAAGCTGACTCATCATCAAAGAGGACTTCTGCCAAAGTCTTAGCCAATTCCGTCTTACCAACACCAGTAGGTCCAAGGAACATGAAGGAACCAATCGGACGTTTTCCAGTACGAATACCTGACTGGTTACGACGAATAGCACGACTAATCGCTGAAACTGCTTCGTCTTGACCAATAACACGTTTGTGAAGCTCTGCTTCCAGATTCAAATAACGCTTGCTATCTGCCTGAGTCATCTTCTCAACAGGGATACCTGATAGACGACTAAGGGTTTGCATAATCTGATCCGCATCTACCAAGGCAGGTTTTGGTAATTTTGCTTTTTGGCTAGCCTTATATTGTTTAACAGCAGACTTCATATCACCAGATAGAAGCGCTTCATCCAAGGGCGTTATCTCACGTTTGGCTTCTTTTTTAATACGACCTTGAACAGTTGCACTCGCTTCATCTAAAAGGTCAATGGCAGAGTCAGGTAAGTTTTTACTCGTCAAATAACGATGCGCCGCCTTGACCGCTGTCTCAACCGCTTCATCAGTAATCGTTACACGATGATAGTCTTCATAAGACGAACGTAGGCCTTTTAGAATATCAATCGCCTCAGCTACACTTGGCTCCTCAATTGTAATCTTAGCAAAACGACGAGAAAGAGCTGCATCTTTTTCAATATGCTTCTGGTACTCAGCTTGAGTTGTTGCTCCAACCATATGAAGAGTTCCACGTGCTAGAGCAGGTTTCAAAATATTTGCCGCATCTAAGGTACTATCAATACCTGAACCAGAACCAATAATCGTATGCAATTCGTCAATAAAGAGAATGATTTTTCCATCAGCTTCAATCTCATCAATGATTTGATTCATACGCTCTTCGAAATCGCCACGGAAACGTGTTCCTGCAACCACACTCATCATATCAAGCTCTAAGATACGCATATCAGCCAACTCAAAAGGTACTTCGCCTGAAGCAATACGCTGTGCCAAGCCAAGCGCAAGTGCCGTCTTACCAACACCTGCTTCACCTACAAGAACTGGGTTATTCTTCGTTTTACGACTCAAAACCTGAATCATGCGTGAAATCTCTTTCTCACGTCCAATAACAGGATCAAGAGCACCTGACTCGGCCACTGCCGTTAAGTCCTTGGTATAATCTGCCAACTCCCCAGTAGAAGATTGAGGAGGCTGCATCATATTAGCAAAATTTCCTGATGTCTTTGATTTTTTAGGCTTACGAAGGTCATGAATGGCCTTCAAATCTTGCTTACTAAGACCTGCATAACGCTCCAAAGAACGTCGTAAATCGATAATGCGAGGCTTATCGCTGTCATCCTTATATTGAAAACCAGCAACTTCAAGGAGACGACAAACCATCAAATCTTTATGAAGGAGAAAGGCCATCAATACATGTTCAGACCCTACCTCTACAGCACCAGTCACACCAGCAATTCCCTCTGCCTCTTGCAACATAGCCTCTAAAGCATGTGACTGTGCACGTAAATCGATAATATCTGATTCAGACAAGTCTTTTGGACTTTTCTCCATCGCTAGTACAGCGGCTGTCTCAATCTCTTCCGCACGAATACGGTCCTCAAAATCAGTAAATGTTAGGTAGGCTACAGATCCTGGAACCTCAACCATAGCCAGAAGCACATGCCAAGTCTCCAGAAAAGGACTTCCAAAACGCTCTGCCTCAAGCTGCGCACGATGGAAAATGGCCTGCATTTTTCTTGAATATGTCGTCATCTAATTTCCTTTTCTATCCAATCTAAGTAAAAGCGAGCGTAAGATACGCGAACGAATTGTAGCAGCATCCTCACCGAGAATATCATCACTAGCAGTTGCTAAAATCAAATTCCCCTCACGTTCTGTGATAATTTTTTCATCAAATAGCAACTGAATCAAATCCGTAAAAACCTGTTCGCTGAGCTGATCTGCTAAGTTTTGAAGTAGAGCATTGATTCTGTGATGTTTATCAGAAAATCTGACCTTGACGATACGAATATAACCGCCACCACCACGCTTACTCTCAACAATATAACCACGACTCTCTGTAAAACGTGTCTTAATAACATAGTTAATCTGACTCGGTACAACTTGAAAAGTATCTGCTAAATTCGAACGTTGAATCTCAGCAATCCCAGACTGGCCCAGCAATTCTTTAATATATTCTTCTATACTGTCTGATGTATTTCTTGCCATCTTAATTCCTCCAGTCTAATTTGACTATAACTGACTATTATTATACCAAAAATGTCAGCACATGGGAAACTATACCTTCAAAAAGCTTTTTAAAGTTGTCATTAGAGACCATATAAGATACAATAAATAAGACTAAAATATTAGGTAACTTAAGGTGTTTGATTCAAATTTTCTATCCACTTTAACAGGCTGAGACCCACCTAATCCAATAAGTACTTTTTAGCACTTTCGCAGTAGTATTAGTCTTATCACTCTTGATAAAGTTCATATCTCTTATTTATTTCCCTATGAAAGGTTACTCATGAAATACATCATTGCACTCTTAATCTCTATGATTCCTTTAGTTGAGCTCCGTGGAGCCGTTCCTGTTGCTATCGCCTCAGGTATCCCTTGGTGGCAAGCCCTAATTCTTTGTGTCATTGGGAACATGATTCCAGTTCCAATTATCTTCTTCTTCGCCCGCCGTGTCCTCGAATGGGGGGCAGATAAACCTCTAATTGGTGGCTTCTTTACCTGGTGTCTTAAAAAAGGTCACAGTGGTGGCCAAAAACTTGAAAAAGCTGCTGGAGATAAGGGTGTCTTCTGGGCCCTTCTACTTTTTGTGGGAATTCCGCTTCCAGGAACAGGAGCTTGGACTGGTACCCTAGCAGCATCTATCCTAGATTGGGACTTTAAACGCAGTGTTATTGCTGTTATGCTTGGGGTTATCCTTGCAGGTATCATCATGGGAACACTCTCTCTTCTACTTGGTGTAAATACCTTCGCTCATTAATTACTTTTTTCAACGTCTGGGGCATGCTCAGACGTTTTTTTAATAGCAACAAAAAAGAAGTTACGATTCATTCACGTAACTTCTTTTCTTTTTATCTAGCAACTAGAATTAGTTGTTAAGAGCTGCTGCCATTGTAGCTGCAACTTCTGATTCAAAGTCGTTAGATGCTTTTTCGATACCTTCACCAACTTCAAAGCGAACAAATTCTACTACTGAAGCATTTACTGATTCAAGGTAAGCTTCAACCGTTTTGCTGTCGTCCATGATGTAAACTTGAGCAAGAAGAGTGTAAGCTTGGTCAACTTTAGTGTTGTCAAGCAAGAAGCGGTCCATTTTACCTGGGATGATTTTATCCCAGATTTTTTCTGGTTTACCTTCAGCAGCCAACTCAGCTTTGATATCTTCTTCAGCTTGAGCAAGAACAGCATCAGTCAATTGAGCTTTAGAACCATATTTAAGGTGTGGAAGAGCTGGTTTGTTAACCATAGCACGGCTTTCGTTATCTTGATCGATAGCGTGGTTAAGTTGTGCCAATTCATCTTTGACAAATTGTTCGTCCAATTCAGTGTATGAAAGAACAGTTGGTTTCATCGCTGCGATGTGCATTGAGATTTGTTTTGCAAGAGCGTCATCTCCACCTTCGATAACTGAAACAACACCGATACGTCCACCGTTGTGTTGGTAAGCTCCGAAGTGTTGTGCATCAGTTTTCTCAACAACTGCAAAACGACGGAATGAAATCTTTTCACCGATAGTAGCTGTAGCAGTTACGTATGCAGCTTCAAGAGTTTCACCTGAAGGCATAGTCAATGCAAGTGCTTCTTCGTTGTTAGCTGGTTTACCTTCAGCAATTACTTTAGCTGTTTCGTTTACCAACTCAACGAATTGAGCGTTCTTCGCAACGAAGTCAGTTTCAGCATTAACTTCAACAACTGCTGCAACGTTACCGTTAACGTAAACACCAGTCAAACCTTCAGCTGCAACACGGTCAGCTTTCTTAGCTGCTTTAGCCATACCTTTTTCGCGAAGCAATTCAATCGCTTTTTCGATATCACCTTCAACTTCAACCAATGCTTTTTTAGCGTCCATGACACCAGCACCAGATTTTTCAC
>OBZA01000486.1_pt1 | contig 10921 bp, 7 predicted proteins | sample 1476871 | NCBI WGS metagenome assembly OBZA01 (sample SAMEA2580227, study PRJEB22360) | human gut metagenome | biome: human gut; feature: human-associated habitat; material: faeces | place: Denmark | collected 2008/2010
AGTGTTCGGACGTGTATCGCCTCAGCAAAAACGGACCATTGTACGTGAGTTGAAAGACACAGAGCATGTGGTGGCGATGACCGGCGATGGCGTCAACGATGTTTTAGCGTTACGAGAAGCGGATTGTAGTATCGCCATGGCAGAGGGAGATGGCGCTACTCGGCAAATTTCTAATCTAGTTTTGCTAGATTCTGATTTTACAACGTTACCAGATGTCTTGTTTGAAGGACGGCGTGTGGTAAATAATGTAACCCGAGTTTCCAGCGTTTTCTTCATTAAAACGATTTATTCGTTTATTCTCTCAATCATTTGTGCCTTAACGGCCATTGCGTTCCCGTTCATTCCGATTCAAGTGACCTTGATTGATTTAGCAATTGAAGGATATCCAGCCTTCTTCTTATCTTTCGAAGGGGACAAACGAAAAGTTGTCGGGAAGTTTTTACCAACGGCTTTGAAAAATGCGTCTGTTAATGCGCTTTTAGTTGTAGTGAATATCATTGCTGTTTATCTGATTGGACAAAATCAAGGATTTTCTTCTTTAGACACCACGACGTTAATGTATTATTTATTAGTTGGAATTAGCTGTATGGCTGTTGTTCGAGCATGTCTGCCTTTAAATCCATTACGCATTTTCTTGGTTTTCAGTACCATTATTGGTATTTATGTAGCAGCTATGTTATTCCACAACATTTTAGAAATTGGTTTCTTAACTTCGCAAACAATGGGTCTCTTCTTTATTATGATGGCCATTAATATTGTGGTGCGTGTAACAATTGGTTTCGTACAAATGAAACGTGCTGGAAAAACAATTAAAGATTTATAAAAAGCAGAGGTTGATCTAAAAGCATTCGTCTCCAGAAATGCAGTTCTTCTTTAAATCTTGAAGGAAGTCGGAGCAAGCTTGATGTTTAACTGATTATTTTAAGAGTTAGTGTCTGGGGCAGGAGTCAGGATGACTTTTGTCCTAGATACTTTCTTTTTTTGTTGAGTTGAAACAAGATACTTGAAAAACAGCGATTATGTGATACAATAAATCATGTGTAAATGTGTCCATTGGAATTCGCACTGAAATGACAGTGCGTTTTTTAAACGGTCAATCACATGAGTTAGCACAATGCTATTCTTAGGAGGTGAGGACAATGGCACAACGCATTCCTCAGGAAGTCATTGAGGAAGTTCGTCACCGAACGAATATAGTAGATATTATTGGGCAGTATGTCCAGTTAAAAAAATCCGGTAAAAATTATATGGGTTTATGTCCGTTTCACGAAGAACGTTCCCCTTCATTTTCAGTAGCAGAAGACAAACAAATTTTTCACTGTTTTGGCTGCGGGAAAGGTGGAACTGTTTTTAATTTCTTGCAAGAAATTGAAGGCATTAGTTTTCCAGAATCCGTGAAACGTGTTGCAGATTTGGAACATTTATCTGTGGACTTTGATTGGTCAGAGCCGCGTGAAGTAGCGGATACCCCAGAAAACCAACAAAGACGGAGTTTGTTACAACTGCATAGTAAAGCCGCAGAACTTTACCATCATATTTTAGTGAATACTAAAATTGGCGAACCCGCATTAAACTATTTATTAGAGCGGGGGTTAACACAAGAACTAATTGAGACCTTTCAAATTGGATTTGCGCCGCAAAAACGTGATTTCTTAAGTCAAGTTTTTAAAAACGAACAACTGGATGAAACGCTTTTTGAGCCTTCTGGGCTGTTTGTCCAAAGAGATAACGGTACGTTTTTGGATCGTTTCTATCAACGAATCATGTTTCCAATTAATGATCCCCAAGGCAATGTCATCGCCTTTTCTGGTCGCTTGTTAAAAACAGCTGATTTTCCAGGGGATGAGATGCCTAAATACTTGAATAGTCCTGAAACAACACTTTTTAATAAGCGAGAAACGCTGTTTAACTTTGATAAAGCCAGAAAAGAAATTCGTAAAGAAAATACAGTCTTGCTTTTTGAAGGATTCATGGATGTTATCGCTGCTTGGCAATCAGGCGTAAAAAGTGGGGTGGCTTCAATGGGGACTAGTTTGACCAATGAACAAATTCGGCGTTTGGAACGGGTCGCTAAGGAAGTAGTTATTTGTTACGATGGCGATAATGCCGGTGTTCAAGCCACAAACCGTGCGATTCAATTATTGCAAGAAAACAGTCATTTTGACTTGAGTATTGTCAGCATCCCTGAAAAGCTGGATCCTGATGAATATGTGCGGAAATATGGCGCAGAAGCTTTTCAAAATTTAGCCAATCATGGCCGAGAAACAGTTTTTAGTTTTAAAATGAATTATCATCGGTTAACTAGAAACATGAATAACGAAAAAGAACAATTGGATTATGTGAACGAATTGTTACGGGAGTTAACCAATGTTCAATCTCCCTTGGAACGTGATCGTTATTTAAACCAAATTGCTCAGGAATTTCAACTTTCTGTTCATAGTTTGGAAGAGCAATTCAATCAATTGAAGCAAGAGCAACGTTCAGTCCAACGGCAAGAAAGGCAACAATTTTATCAAGATGAAATGATGCCACCACCAATGGAAGAACCTGTTTTTGAAGAGAATCACGTCCAGAACAAGTTACCGTTAACACAAGTTCAAAAAGCAGAACGTTCTTTATTATTTCGTTTAATGAATGAACAAGGAGTACGGCAAACCATTCAACAATTGCCAGATTTTTCATTCGCTCATGATGAATACCAAGAATTATATTTCTTGCTAGAAAGTTATGCGACACTGCATCAAAGTTTCGACATTGCCGATTTTATTAATTTCTTGCAAGATAATCAAACCAAACAATTAGCAATTGAAATTGCGTATCAGAATTTATCGGAAGAAAGCTCTGAGCGAGAAGTTGCCGATTTATTACATGTAATTGCCTTATCAAGTATTGCAGAGGCAATTGAGCAGAAAAAGATTCAACAGCAAGAAGCAAAACGAGTGGGCAACCAACAGCTTGAAGCCGAATTAACAATGGAGATTATCCAATTGGCTCGACAGCTTAAAGCTCAACGAACATTTACTTAAGCAATATAATGAATAGAACTAAGCGTTTTGTTCATTTTATTTTGATAAGTCCCAGTGATTTATCAGTTATTTCAAGCGTGAACCGAAAAATGAAGGGGGCCTTCTTTCATGGAAAAAGAAACAAGTAAAAAATATGAAGCTGCAGTGGCAGCATTTATCAAAGAAAACAAGCCTAAAGGAACAGTGGTTTATGATGATTTAGCGAATCAATTAGCCACACCGTATACTTTGGATGCAGAAGCTATGGAAAAATTGATCCAAAAAGTTGAAGATGCTGGTATCAGCGTGGTCGATGAAAATGGAGACCCAAGTGAACATAGCTTGAAAAAAGATGAAAAAGAAGCGGAAAAGGCCCAAGCAGAAGACTTATCTGCGCCAACAGGTGTTAAAATTAATGATCCCGTGCGTATGTACCTAAAAGAAATTGGGCGCGTTCAATTATTAACTGCCGCAGAAGAAGTTGAGTTGGCACTTAAAATTGAAGAAGGCGATCAAGAAGCAAAACAACGTTTAGCAGAAGCTAACTTACGTTTGGTTGTTTCAATTGCCAAACGATATGTAGGTCGTGGTATGCAATTCTTAGATTTAATTCAAGAAGGTAATATGGGCTTAATGAAAGCTGTTGAAAAATTTGACTACCGTAAAGGGTTCAAATTCTCTACGTATGCTACTTGGTGGATTCGTCAAGCGATTACGCGAGCAATTGCGGACCAAGCTAGAACGATTCGAATTCCTGTTCACATGGTTGAAACAATCAATAAATTGATTCGGATTCAACGCCAACTATTGCAAGATTTAGGTAGAGAACCAACGCCAGAAGAAATTGGTGCGGAAATGGATTTACCAACAGAAAAAGTTCGTGAAATCCTAAAAATCGCACAAGAGCCAGTCTCTTTAGAAACACCAATTGGTGAAGAAGATGATTCACATTTAGGTGATTTCATTGAAGACCAAGATGCTACCAGTCCTGCTGAACATGCAGCTTACGAATTGTTAAAAGAACAACTAGAAGATGTTCTGGATACTTTAACAGACCGTGAAGAAAATGTTTTACGTTTACGTTTTGGTTTAGATGATGGTCGGACACGTACGCTAGAAGAAGTCGGAAAAGTTTTCGGTGTCACTCGCGAACGTATTCGTCAAATTGAAGCAAAAGCGTTAAGAAAACTAAGACATCCTTCTCGTTCAAAACAATTAAAAGACTTTTTAGAATAAACATACCGTTTAGCGGCTCTTTTCGTGCATGCGAGAAGAGCCGCTTTTGATTTTTAAAAAGTCTCTAAATGTCATATTCTCATATTGGAAGAAGGCGCAAGTTGTGGTAAATTAGAAGTAATGGAATATTAGCAGAATGTGAGGCGGAAGAATGACAAAAAAATGTCCGAAGTGCAGGAACGAATTCGATGCAGAATTAACGACCTGCCCAACATGTGGCTATTCACTAACTGACACAACAGTTGATAAAGAAGAAGCGGAAACGACTTCAACAAATATAGATTTTGAAACACAGGAAAATGAACAACACGAAGATCAATTAAATGAGAATATTGAATGGTCTGAGTTAAAAGATATGAGCTTAGGCCATGTGATGGAACTGTTTGGCGAATCACCTGAAGAAGAAAGTAATGATGACAAAAAAGAAGAGTCGATAGAAGATAACTTAATAGTCTCTGATTCAGAGGATGTTTCTGATTCAGAAGCAGTGCTTCAAGAAGGGGCTAGTGAGGAGACTCATGATTCGGTGGAGGAAACGATACCAGCGACAGAAGCGATGCCTACTCATTCAACAGAAGAAAAACTAGCGACGGACGAAGCAGTTAATTTAGAGGAAACAACAGAAGAAACAACTACTGTTGAAGCAGAAACAGCTGAGGTATCTAAGACGGTGAAGTCAGAAGAGGAAGCTTTAACAGAGATTTCAGGAACTGAAGTTATCTCTACTACTTCTGAAGAAGAAATTTTTTCACAACCACCGATAGAAGATCAAGATGTAACACCAAACGAAACTTTGCAAGCTTATATTCAAGCGCATCGAGCAGATACAGAAATGTCTGAAAATCCATCAGAAGAAACAGCAGAGACCCAAGAGTTAGAAAACAGCGGTGAGGCAGTATTAACCCAAGCCGAAACACCAACTGAATCCATTTCAGATTCTGAAGAAGGGTTAACAAGTGCAGCGTCGCTAGAAGCACCGAGTGAAGCTGATGCAACCGAGGAAAAAGTTTCAGATTCAGGTGTGATACCACCGATGAATGAAACTGGGAATGCTCAACCAGCGCCTGCTCCGAAGAAACCATCAAAAAAAGTAGTTTTCGTTGCGCTTGCGGTTGTTTTATTAGCTGGAGGTAGTGCTTGGGCGTATCATGATCAAACGCAAAAAGCTGCCGCGCAAGAGGCGGCGGCACTAACCAAGAAAACAGATACGCTGAAAGATGAACTAGCAGCCTTTTATACCACGAAGGAGCAAGTTTTTATTAAACCAGATATGGTGACTGTTAGTCCAGAAAAACTCTCAAAACAAGTCGCGGAAATTAAAGATTCAGAAGAGTATTCTCAATTAAATAAACAAATTCAAACATTGAAAGTGAAGCAACAAACCATTCAACAAATCAACCAATTATTTGAGGCGCCGATTGTCAATGGCAATGAGTTGAAACCGGCGATTTTAGCTGCTGATCAACCAATTTCCGTAAAGAAATTAACAGGAAATGATCCATTTGACCAATTGATGAACCAAGCAATCGATCAAGCGAACCAACAATACAACCAATTACAAAAAGCTAAAAAAGCGGTTGAGGTCATTTATAAAGATGGAAAAACTACCAATCAGCTGAATCGAGACACGTATCAAGCTGCTAAGGCAGAAGTAGATAAAGTAACAAGTGATAAGCTGAAAAAAGAACTGGTCAAACAAGTCACGACAGCTGACCAAGCGTTAACCAAGGTTGAAGAAGAACAGAAAAGAATTGCAGAAGAACAAGCTGCCGCAGAGCAAGCAAAACAAGCAGAAGAACAAGCGAAACAAGCTGCTGCCGCGAAAAAAGAGAACGCTAAGAAGGAAGAAACAGCAAAAACAGAAGCGAATGGCTACACGGCGCCGAACAGTGACGGGGGTTACACTAGTCCGCTTTATGCGCCAGATGCTGCCGATATCGCTGATAGTAGCAATCCAGCGTGGACATGGGCACCAGGTGTGAAAGAAAAAGTCTTAGACACAGTGATTGCTCGTGGCTATGTGGTTCCTGGCGGATATTCTTTAGAACCTGCCAAAATTGTGAATGGCGAAGGTTACTACAATCTTTATGCAACAAACAATCAATCAAAATTATTAGAAGGCACTACAGAGAAAAATGTTCACATGTATTTAGTTACAATCAATGCTAAAACAGGTTGGTTCAAAGGGAACGCTTCTCGTAATGCAGGGCAATAAAAGAAAATAGAAACAATCGAACAAAAGCGGAAATCTTTTGTTCGATTGATTTTCCTTGAGGAGTTAATGATAAATGAGAGAATTACTAGCAACAACATTTACCGGCATTGTGGTCGATGAAAATGAACAATTTTATTTTGTTCAAAAAAATGGCATCACATTCCGTTTAAAAAAAGAAGAAGGTACGCATGCCATAGGAGAGGCTGTAGAAGGCTTTGGTTATTTAAATCAAAAACAAGAGCCAGCACTGACAACTACAATTCCTACTGTGCGCATTGGTAGCTATGGCTTTGGTACTGTCACAGGAACGAGACGTGATTTAGGTGTCTTTGTGGATGTTGGCTTACCAGATAAAGATGTCGTTATTTCGTTGGATGAATTACCAACTATGCGGGAACTTTGGCCTAAAAAAGAAGACCGAGTAATGGTTACTTTAAAAGTGGACAGTAAAGACCGCATTTGGGGCGAATTAGCAGATGAAAAAGTCTTTAAAGCAATGGCAAAACGTGGGAATGCTGAAATGCAAAACCAAAACTTAACCGGGCATGTATATCGTCTGAAACTTGCAGGAACGTATATTTTAACTGATGATTTATACATTGGATTTATCCATCCTTCTGAACGATTCCAGGAACCACGTTTAGGTGAAAAAGTAGTGGGACGTGTGATTGGCGTGCGGCCGGACGGCGTATTGAATCTTTCATTAAAACCAAGAAGTCATGAAGTAATCAGCGATGATGCGTTAATGATTCTAACTTTCTTAGAAAGAGCAAACGATCACCAAATTCCTTTCACCGATAAATCAAGCCCTGATGAAATTAAACAAACCTTTGGCATTAGTAAAGCTCAATTTAAACGCGCCTTAGGCCATTTAATGAAACAAAAATTAATTAAACAAGAAGATGGTAAAACAATTCTAATTGGCTCGTTGGAACAATCAAAAGAAAAAAATTAAGGTAGCTAATTGAGAATATCTTGCAAATTACAGTTATTTCTTTTATAATTATTTTAATTTGATTGATAAATTAAGTTTCTTAATTTGTAATCATTCTAAACAAGGAGCTGTAATAATGGATTCGACTGCTGCTTTAAAAAAGACAAAAAAACAATTACATGAATCAGGCTTTAAATTAACACCACAACGGGAAGCAACCGTACTTGTATTATTGGAAAATGAAAAAGATCATTTATCAGCAGAAGAAATTTACTTCTTGGTAAAACAAAAAAGTCCGGAAATTGGTCTAGCAACAGTCTATCGAACGCTAGAAATTTTAACAGACTTAAAAGTCGTTGATAAAGTGAGCTTTAACGATGGTTTAGCTCGCTATGATTTAAGAAAAGAAGGCGCCAAACACTTTCACCACCATTTGTTATGCTTAGAATGTGGCACAATTGAGGAAGTGGAAGAAGACTTGCTTGGTGAAGTAGAGCAAATTGTTGAAAGTCGGTATCATTTTTTAGTCAAAGATCATCGCCTAACTTTTCATGGTATTTGTCAAAGTTGTCAAAGTAAACATTAAAAAAACTGCCTTGCATTAATTTATGCAAGGCAGTTTTTTATTCATTGGAATTATAAATTAGCGAATTTTTCCAATAAGCGAATCATTTGGCAAGTAAAACCATATTCATTGTCATACCAAGCCACAGTTTTCACTAATTGGAAATCGCCAGCTGTCGTTACTTCTGTTTGCGTTGGGTCAAAAATCGAACCTTCTGTCGTGCCGATTATGTCTCCAGAAACAATTTCACGATCATCATAACCGAAAGAAGGGTTATCAATGGTGTGTTTTTTCATTGCTTCATTTACTTGATCAGCTGTTACTTTTGTTTTTAAAATGCTAACTAATTCTGTTAAGGATCCATCCACAACGGGAACACGTTGGGCATGGCCTTGTAATTTTCCATTAAGTTCTGGAATAACTAAGCCAATTGCTTTAGCAGCACCAGTTGAATGGGGAATAGTATTGTCTGCAGCAGAGCGTGCCGCACGAAGATTTCCGCCACGAACAGGGCCATCTAATAGCATTTGTGTTGATGTGTAGGCATGGACAGTTGTCATGGTACCAACTTCAATACCGAATTCATTATTTAAGAAGTAAGCCATCGGTGCTAGACAGTTTGTCGTACATGAGCCGGCAGAAATGATTTTATCGTTGGCATCAAGTGTATCATCATTGACGTTATAAACGATTGTTTTCATTGCGCCTGCAGGAGCAGAGATAACCACACGTTTCACACCTGCATCTAAATGAGCTTGTGCTTTTTCTTCAGAGGTATAAAAACCTGTACATTCAAGGACAATGTCTACTCCGTTTTCTTTAACCCAAGGGATTTTACTTGCATCTGGTTCTGCGTAGACACGGGTTTCTTCGCCGTCAACCACAATGCCATTTTCAGTGGCTGTCACGGTGCCAGGATAGGTGCCATGCGTAGAGTCAAATTGTAATAAGTGAGCCAACATTGTTGGGCTAGTCAAATCATTGATTGCCACAACTTCAATATCATCAGAAACTTCTTTTATTCGGCGAAAGGCTAAACGACCAATTCTTCCAAAACCGTTAATTCCTACTTTGACTGTCATAACAAAAATTCCTCCTTTAGATGTTTGTGTTTCTTTGGACCCTTGCTGAAAAAGTGATTTTCTTCAACTATCTATAGTATGAACCTCTAAAATTTTTTTGTCAAAAGACTGATAGCGAAGCGACAAAAAGAAAGCGAAAGATTCATGAGAAATTTTGCTTTTTCCAACGATAACTAACTAGAATTGCTAGACAAACGGTTGTTTTCCCGATACAATAATAAAGACTTTCGAATCACGCTTTTTGAGGTGATTAAAGATAGTAGAAGTAGAATAGGAGGACAAATTATATGTCCATGTTTTTAGATCAAGTGACGATTGATGTCAAAGCTGGTAAAGGCGGCGACGGAATGGTTGCTTTCCGTAGAGAAAAATATGTACCAGACGGGGGTCCCGCTGGTGGTGATGGCGGTCGCGGTGGCGACGTTGTTTTAGTTGTTGAAGAAGGATTACGCACATTAATGGATTTCCGGTTTAATCGTCATTTTAAGGCGACACCTGGAGAAAATGGTATGAGTAAAGGAATGCACGGTCGTGGTTCAGAAGATTTACTTGTCAAAGTTCCACCAGGTACAACAGTTCGTGATGCAGAAACTGGAGCTTTAATTGGGGATTTAATTGAGAATGGTCAGACCTTAGTAGTAGCAAAAGGCGGACGCGGTGGTCGCGGGAATATTCGCTTTGCTTCCCCAAGAAACCCTGCACCAGAAATTGCCGAAAACGGCGAACCGGGCCAAGAACGTAAAATCGAATTAGAATTAAAAGTTTTAGCAGATGTTGGGTTAGTTGGGTTTCCTTCTGTAGGGAAATCAACGTTACTCTCTGTTATCTCGTCCGCTCGTCCGAAAATTGGTGCCTATCATTTTACGACGTTAGTTCCAAACTTAGGGATGGTGACTACTAGTGATGGTCGAAGCTTTGCTGCAGCAGATTTGCCAGGCTTAATTGAAGGAGCTTCTCAAGGTGTCGGCTTAGGAACACAGTTCTTACGCCACATTGAACGGACGCGTGTTATTTTACATGTCATTGATATGAGTGGCATGGAAGGACGCGATCCTTACGAAGATTATTTGGCAATCAATAAAGAATTGGCTTCACACAATTTACGTTTGATGGAGCGACCTCAAATTATTGTTGCCAATAAAATGGACATGCCTGAAGCAGAGGAGAATTTAGCAAAATTTAAAGAGCAACTTGCGAAGGAACGCACAGATGAGTATGCTGATGAGCTACCTATTTTCCCAATCTCTGGGGTTACTCGTAAAGGTATTGAACCTTTATTAAATGCAACAGCTGACTTGTTGGAAGTAACGCCTGAATTCCCATTATATGAAGATGAAGTGGTAGAGGAAGAAACCGTTCGTTATGGCTTCCAACCAGAAGGTCCAGAATTTACGATTGATCGTGAACCAGATGCTTCATGGGTTTTATCTGGTGAAAAATTAGAAAAATTATTTGAAATGACGAATTTCGATCATGATGAAACAGTAATGCGTTTTGCACGTCAATTACGTGGTATGGGTGTCGATGAGGCATTACGAGCACGTGGCGCGAAAGATGGCGACATTGTTCGGATTGGTAATTTTGAATTTGAATTTGTCGAATAAGCATAAAACCAGTTCACTCAGTGAACTGGTTTTTTATTTTAAATTAGCGAATAGATTGAAATAATATTTTTAATAGCTTATAATTTTAAATGTAACAAAATAACAAACGAAAGGAGCGAAATTGAAATGGAAAACAATCAAGCAATTGTTCCTAAGTTTTCAGTTAAAAGTGCCGGTTTTCTTTTTAGTATGGGGCTCTTATGTGGTGTCCTGTTGCCGAGTGTTTTATTATGGACTTTCAGTCTGCCGTTTAATATTGGTGCCATGATTTTTTTGCCTG
>OBZA01000494.1_pt1 | contig 10773 bp, 10 predicted proteins | sample 1476871 | NCBI WGS metagenome assembly OBZA01 (sample SAMEA2580227, study PRJEB22360) | human gut metagenome | biome: human gut; feature: human-associated habitat; material: faeces | place: Denmark | collected 2008/2010
TTTCTAAGTTCAATGTTTTATCATCACTAAATTTTGGTCTACATAGTTATATTTTTGTGCAATTTCTGCAAAACTTTGTAAACAATCAAGCTCTGATATCACTTTTGCTTGTCTTTGTAATCTTTCAGTATATGATTTAACATGCTCTCTCAATCGAATAAACAGTTGATATTCTAATTCAATTGCTTTATCTTCTGCACCTAAAATAATATCTTCTTTTTCTTTTAATTCGTCTGTAATAAATCTTTCTGCATTAGATAAAGTTTGTTTACGATGATAGCCATGCTCGCTTGGTTCGAATCCTTGAAGATTAGCACGTGTGATTTCAATAAAGTAACCAAAAACTTTATTGTAGCTAATTTTTAAAGATTTGATACCTGTTCTTTCACGTTCTTTCGCTTGAAGTTGTGCGAGCCAATCTTTTCCATTTTTAGATGCTTCTAAATACTCATCTAGTTGTTTACTGAATCCTTGTTTGAACAGCCCCCCATCTTTAACTGAAATAGGTGGTTCTTCTACTAAACTATCTTCCAAGACTGTCAGTAAATCTTCTAATGGTTCTAATGTGCTAAACTGCGTTGTTGTCACACTATTCATTTGTTCAAGAAGTGATTTAATATTTGGAATTTCAGAAATAGAATGTTTGAGTTGAATCAAATCACGAGCATTTACATTTCCATAACTTACTCGTCCTACTAATCTTTCAATATCATATACTTGATTAAGGTAACCTCTTAGAGTATCTCTTTCTATAAAATGATCAATAAATGATTCTACGATATCTAATCGTTGTTCAATATTGTCTTTATGAATAAGTGGGCGATCAATCCACTGTTTCAAGCGTCTTGCACCCATAGGTGTTTTTGTTTCATCCATTAACCATAGCAATGTTCCTTTTTTACTTTTTAAACGTATGCTTTCAGTAAGCTCTAAATTGCGTTTTGCATAATAATCCATTTTCATAAAGTCAATCGCCGCATAGGTTATCACGTCTTCAATATGAGACAAATCTCTTTTTTGAGTATGATGAATATAATCTAACAATAATTGTGTTGTCAAAAACATTAAATTATTTTCTAATGTATTGACACTATATTCCATATCAGAAATTTCTTCTCTAACTGTAATCGTTTCTGTAGTAAGTGAAATTTGTTTTTTTAAATCTTCATTTATGTCTTCTCGTACTACAATTTCATTTGGGTTAATCGTAATGATTTCATTAATTAACGTGCTTTCATCTTCAAAATTGGTAGCTTTTAATTCACCAGTAGAAACATCACAATAACTTAATGCGTATCCATTTTCATTCTGAATGAAGCTAAGAATATAATTATTTTGATTTTCATCCATTCCGCCTTGTTCCATCATTGTTCCAGGTGTGACTACTTTAACTACTTCTCTTTTAACCATGCCTTTAGTTTGTTTTGGATCTTCCATCTGTTCACAAATAGCAACTTTATATCCATTGTTAATAAGTGTTTCAATATAGCTATTTGCTGAGTGATACGGAACACCACACATCGGAATTGGATTTTCTTTTTTAGCATCTCTTTTAGTTAAAGTAATTTCTAATACTCTAGATGCTTCTTTAGCATCTTCAAAGAACATTTCATAAAAATCACCTAATCTAAAAAACAATAAGCAATCTTGATATTGAGATTTTATTTTTAAATATTGTTGCATCATAGGTGTCACATTAGCCATATTTTTTTCACAACCTTACTGATATATACTTGTTTCTCACATTTTAACTTGTATATTTTAACATATGTCATACTGAAGCGCTCGTTATCTAAATTAGAATATTATTCTACAACTTAAAAATAAAAGATTATCATCTCTTTATTCCGCTTAATAAACACTAAACTTATTAAGCGTATGAAATGATAATCTTAAATAAAATATTTATTTGAATTTATCTAATAATCCACGTTTTTTTAACACTATAAGTAAGATATAACTAATCGCCGCACCAAGGAAACTTGAAACTAAGAATACAAGCATTAATGGTTTGATAAAGAAATGTTGCAAACCTAATATCCAAGATAGTGGAATGCACATTAAACTACCAATGATTCCAGTTCCAATCACTTCTCCAACTGCAGCCATAAATATGTGCTTTCTATACATATAGAAGATGCTAGCTAGAAACACACCAATCATACTACCAGGAAAGGCAAATGCACTGCCAGTTCCAAATATTATTCTTATTAAAGAAGAAATCAAAGCCTGTGCTAAACCATACCATGGTCCTACAAAAACAGCACATAGTACATTTACAAAATGTTGTACTGGGGCTGCTTTTACTGGACCTAAAGGTATAATAATAAAACTACTAAATACGACATTAAAAGCAATGAGTAAAGCTGTAATGGTAAGTTTTTTAGTTTTCATCTTTGAATATTCCCTTCTGTTTATGAGTCATGATGTGCTTTTTCATTATGCTTATTTAAACTTTGTTCCATAGTAGAAACCATCAATTGCAACAACTCATTTGCTTCAAATTGCGCTGACCGAAACTCTTCAACAATAGGTAATGCATTGATTTCTTTTTCAAGTTGAGAAATTTCTTTTTCAGATTTTTGATAAGCCTGATGCTTGCCATAATTTTGAAAATTTACTGACTGTTTTTGTTGCAATTTTAATTGTTTCATTTTTTGGTCAATTGATGAATTCTCATGAATTTGTTGCTCTACATTTTGATATTGTTTAATCAATTCTAGTCCCTTTATTTTGTTCGATACACTATCTGCTTGTTTTAGAATATCTTCTTTCTCATACATATTAATTAGTCACCATAACTTGATTATGAAAATGTAAAAATTCACCATTTAATGAGTATTGTTTTGCTTCTTTAACTTTAACATCAACAAGCTGACCAATGGCTTCACGTGGTCCTTTAAAGTTAACTAATTTATTTTTTTCAGTATAACCTGCTAGAACTGTTTCATCTTTTTTACTTGTTCCTTCACATAAAACAGTAACAACTTGTCCTTCATAATGTTGCATTGCTTTTTCTGAATATTGACCAACTTTTTTATTTAAACGTTGCAAGCGATCTTTTTTCACTTCAGTTGGAACATTATCTTTCATTTTAGCAGCAGGCGTACCATCTCTTTGTGAATACAAATACGTATAAGCATGTTCAAATTGAACTTCATCGTATAATGAAAGTGTTTCTTCAAATTGTTCTTCTGTTTCGTTAGGATATCCTACTATTATGTCAGTAGTAAGGGCGACATTAGGAATAGCTTCTTTAATTCTATCAACTAAATCCAAGTAACTTTCACGTGAATATTTACGTCCCATTATTTTTAATACAGCATTATTTCCAGATTGCACAGGTAAATGAATGTGAGGAACGATATTTCCACCTTTTGCAATCACTTCAATCATTCTATCTGTAAAATCCCAAGGATGACTCGTTGTAAAACGTACACGTGGAATGTCAATTTTAGAAATATCCTCTAATAAATCACCTAGACCATAATCTAAATCTTTAATATCTTTTCCATATGAATTAACGTTTTGTCCTAGAAGCGTAATTTCCTTATAACCTTCACGAGCGAGACCTCGAACTTCTTCAATGATATCTTGTGGTCTACGACTGCGTTCTTTTCCTCGTGTAAAAGGTACAATACAATATGTACAGAATTTATCACATCCATACATAATATTAACCCATGCTTTTGTACTTCCTTCACGCACTTTAGGTAGGTTTTCAATAACGTCGCCTTCTTTAGACCAAACCTCAACGACCATGGCTTTTGATAAATATGCTTCTTCTAAAATTTCAGGTAATTTATGGATATTATGCGTTCCAAAAATCATATCCACATTTTGATATGATTTTAAGATTTTATTTACAACAGATTCTTCTTGTGACATACAACCGCATACACCAATTAATGTTTCAGGTCTATTTTTCTTTAAATGTTTTAAATTACCTATTTCACTAAATACTTTATTTTCAGCATTTTCACGAATAGCACATGTATTAATTAATATAACATCCGCTTCATTAATATCATCAGTTGCTTGATAGTCTAAAGCTTGCAAAATTCCTGCCATTACTTCAGTATCATGTGCATTCATTTGACATCCATATGTTTTAATTAAAAATGTTCGTCCTTTCCCCATACCTTTATATTTATCTTCAATATGAAAATCTCGGTTATATTGAACATCTTGTTTACCACGCTTTTTTGCTTCTTTAAGATTAGGTGGTTGATAAACATGTTCGAAATATTTACTATAGTCTTTTTCTGCTTTTTTATTACGTTCGTTTAAAATATCTATCGTACCAGCTTTTCTTTGCTCTTCATTCACTTTACAAAAATCCTTTCTATATGCCCTAATATCATTAGTACATTATATTAAAATTAGCATTAAAGTGCAAAAAGAGTTTACAAATTAATATATTCTATTATTAAATATTGAATAAAAAAGTGGAATAGATGTCATCTTGAATCTTACTCCACTTTAACTAAACTTCATTTAACTTTAACATATGTTATGCTTTATCATATTTACCAGTTAGAGTTTCAATAGATATCCCTTCTGGCACATGATAAAACTTCACTTGGCTAATAATACTAGGACATTCTAATTCAACCATTCTTTCATTCAATTTTTGAATTAAAATTAAGCATTCACTCATATCACCTTGGACAGTCGTTTCAAGAGGACCTACTCTGTAATGTAGCCCCGACTGATCGATAATTTTAATAGCTTCATCTACATAAGGAATAACATCATCATTATTAGGTGTTTTAGGAACTATTTGTACACTCATTAACGTATCTTGCATAAATTTCACCTCTATGATTTATTTATAATTTTATTTTATCATGATTATCTTTATAAATCTGAGTTATTCTATATTTTCTATTGCAGATTTTATGGCTTTTGCAAAGTCGTACATTAATTTATCCCAATTTGACTGATTTTCTCTACTTTTTCGATTTATTTTATTATTTTTGAAAAAAGCCTTACGTAATGAGGTAGTTAACTCAATTTGTACACCTCTACCTCTAGTTGTACAATTAACAATATTATTATCCTGTTGACCTGAAATATGGCTTGGTGCTTCTTTTGCTTTTATACCAATATGATTTAATTGTTCTTTGATGAGTGATTTTAGACGTTCATCTTTTCCACCAACATAAGCAATGCTCTCGTTCCCTTCACAACCATGAATAGCAATAGCTTGGTTACTTTCAGTTACCAGATTCATTGCATCTTTATTATCATAACGTGTAGAAGTTACGTGCAATTCTTTATTTCCTTTACTACGTAAACCTTCGAAAATAAAGTAATTATATCCTCCTTCATCAGCAATTATACTTGCTAATTCAGTTGTAGCAGGTTCAATGCCTCCACCATGAATTGCTAATATTGAAACACTACTATTTCGATTTCTAGTTATTATTTTCCAGTCTTCATTTTCTATCGTTTCTTTTTCCAATTCTTGCATTGATTTAAATTTGTCCAACATCCCCACTCCTTTTATTTACTATATTATTTTCTTCCCTAATAAAAATAAATAAATGAAGTTTAACAAGATTTTTATAAATTTAAACTTAAATTAAAAGACATTCTTGAAGTCATATGATACTTTCAAGAATGCCTTTAAAAAAATTATACAAATTGAGCAGTTAAGTCATTAAACTCTTGTTCAGAAAGACGGATATCTCTTTTAGTTAATGCACTTTCATCTAATTCTTCAATTTGTGATTCATATGAAGGTGTTGTTGTGTCTTGATATACAATACCTTTAACTAGTGATTCATGTTCTAATACAGTTTTCATCGCTAATTGTTTATCTGTTGGATCATAATTTTCAATATCTTCTATACTAGTTAAGTGTTCTTTAAACCAATCATACGTATTCACTTTATTATATGTTACACATGGAGAAAACACATTTACAAATGAAAAACCATCATGATTAATTGCATCTTCAATTAATTTCGTCAATGCTTTAATATCACTTGAAAAACCTTGTGCTACAAATGTAGCACCTGATGATAGTGCTAATTCTAATGGCGCAACATTTTTTTCTATATTTCCTTTAGGTGTTGATTTAGTTACAAATCCAACAGCAGAAGATGGGGACGTTTGACCTTTAGTTAGGCCATAAATTTGGTTATCCATAACAATATAAGTAATATTCATATTGCGACGTAATGCATGAATTGTATGACCCATGCCAATCGCATAACCATCTCCGTCGCCACCTGAAGCAATGACTGTTAAGTCTTTATTAGCCATTTTCACTCCCTGTGCAAGAGGTAATGCACGACCATGAATACCATGTACCCCATAAGAGTTAATATAACCTGATAAACGACCTGAACAACCTATTCCAGTAATTAATGCCACTTCTTCAGGTTCTAAACCTAAATTTGCTGCCGCTTTTTGGATTGCAGCTTGTACTGAAAAGTCTCCACACCCTGGGCACCAGTTTGGCTTCACACTGTTTCTAAAATCTTTAAATGTAGCCAATTACATCATCTCCTTCATATCTTTAGCTACTGAAAGTCCTTTTTCTTCTATTTCATGTGGTAAAAAAGGTGTACCATCATATTTAGTTTGATTAACTAATTTGTCTTGAATGGCAGTATTCATTTTTAAGATATTTGATAATTGGCCTTGATAGTTATGCTCAGCTACTATGACGCTTGAAGCTATATCAATAGCTTGTTGAATAATATCTTTTGGTAATGGGTGAAGTTGGCGAATTTGCATCGTATTAACTTTAATACCATTATTATTTAATCGTTTACTTCCTTCTTCAATTGCACCTTTACTTGAAATAAATCCGATATATAAAATATCTGCTTTCTCATGTTTCTCATCATAATCAACAGGTGTTTCAATAAGTAAGTTCGCAGTTTTACTCATACGTTTTTCCATTTGTTCACGTCTGTTGTCAGCAGCTTCACTTGGCTTACCTTCTTGATTATGTTCAACACCAGTAACATGGTGAATACCACCTTTAACACCAGGGATTGGACGTTGTGAAATTCCAGATGTTGTAAGTGCATAACGTTTAAAGTATGATCTATCATCTTCATCACGTTCAATATCTGATTGAATAAGCTCTCCACGTTTAATTTGAATTCTATTGTAATCGAGTTGTTTTACTGTTTGTTTACCTAATGACAATTGCAAATCGCTTAATACGATAACCGGACATTGATATTCTTCAGCTAAATTAAAAGCTTCCATAGTTAAATAAAAAGCATCTTCAGCATCAGTTGGTGCTACTACTATCTTAGGAATATCTCCATGTGTTCCATATATCATTTGCATTAAATCTGACTGTTCTTGTTTTGTAGGTAATCCAGTTGAAGGGCCTCCACGTTGCGTATTAACAATAACTAGTGGTGTTTCAGTCATACCTGATAAACCAATGGCTTCCATCATTAAAGATAAACCTGGTCCCGCACTCGCAGTAAATGCTCTAACTCCTGCATAGTTCGCACCAATTGCCATATTCGCTGCAGCAATTTCATCTTCAGTTTGTACTACAGTTCCTCCTACTTTTGGAACATTTGCAATCATATACTCCATAATTTCTGAAGCGGGCGTAATTGGATAAGCTGCCATAAATCTTGAACCAGCCGAAATCGCGCCTAATCCAATTGCATCGTTACCAATCATGTATAAATGTGGTGTACCCTCACTATCTTCTAGTAAATAATCACCATTTACTGTATCTAATTTATCCTTCATCAACTCATAACCCTGATGAAGCGCTTCTATATTCATTTCAACAACTTTTTGACCTTTTTTAGTAAACATATTTGTAATTAACGTTTCGAAAGTTGTTGTATCTAATTTCATTACTGCGCAAGTTGCACCAATCGCTACCATATTTTTCATCAGTGCAGTACCTAATTCTTTAGCTGTTAATGTTAACGGTAATTCAATAAGTTGAGCGCGACAATGTTCTGGTTTAGAAGGTTTAGCTTTAGCATCTGCAATAATAATACTATCTTCTCTCATTTCATGATGATTTAATTCAATTGTCTCTTGATCAAATGCAACTAAAATATCTAAATCATCACTAATTGCATGAACTGGAGAAGTTGAGACTCTTATTTTATTATTTGTATGACCGCCTTTAATTCGGCTTGAGAAATGTCGATATCCATATAAATAATAACCTTTTCGATTCATTGCAGTAGCAAATATTTCTCCAGTTGACTCAATACCTTCACCTTGTTGTCCGCCCACTTTCCATGATATTTGTGGTTTCATATCATTAGCCTCCTGTGGAATTAATTCATACTAAATCATAACAAAAATAACCACCGTCTTACTATGTCAACAGTGGCTTTTATTTAAATTCATACTAATGGACTATACACTATTTATCAAAAGGATGATCCTCATTGATTAAAATGCGTTCTATGAGTTTGGTTCTTCCATTTTTATCTAAATCTATAATAACACCTGAAAGTACACTTCTACCATTATCAGGCACTACATGTCGTTGTGGTAAACTTGTAATAAAACGCTTAATAACTTCCTCGCGATTAATCCCTAGTATTCCATCATAATAACCAGTCATACCTACATCTGTAATATAGCCTGTACCATTGGGCAAAATACGCTCATCAGATGTTTGAATATGAGTATGTGTGCCTACAACAGCGCTGACTCTTCCATCTAAATACCAACCCATTGCATTTTTCTCTGAAGTAGTTTCTGCATGAAAATCTACAAAAATATAATTAGTTTCTTTTTTAGCTTCTTCAATCAATTGATCTGCTTTTTTAAATGGATCATCAATATCTTGCATAAATGAACGTCCTTGCAAGTTAATGATGGCAACTTTAATATCATTAACCTGAATAAAACGCATGCCAACACCTGGCGCTTCACTCGGAAAATTAGCAGGTCTTATCATTCTTTTAGCATCATCAATAAAGTCATAAATTTCTCTTTGACCATAAGTATGATTACCCATTGTCATAAAATCCACGCCATCTCTAAGCAATTGTTTATATAATTTTTCAGTTAAACCTTTTCCATGAGCAGCATTTTCTGCATTAACAATGCTCAACGTAGGCTTATAAGCTTGCTTTAATTTAGGCAAATATTCAGCAATGGTATTTCTCCCTACTTTTCCTACGATATCTCCAATAAATAAAATTCGCATTAATGTTCATCCTCTCACAATATAGTGTAATTGAAATAACTATATAATTAAAGGTAGAGTTTCATATTTTTTAAAATTACACAGTCTTAACTTTAGCATGCATACAGCATATGTTATTATAATATTATAAAAATTTAGGAGTTGTATAATTAAATGTCTATTAATATCGATCCAGAAAAATTTGCAGAACTAGTTGTAAAAGCAAACCCATCAAAATCAGAAGATGCAGAAGATATGGCCAAAGAAAGCTTAGAATTATATATTAACGCATACCGTTTAGCAGAAAGATATTCTAATATTGCTACAAATTGTTATGATACAGCTGAAATTCTTTCTGAAATCAAAAAAACTGATTTACAACTTAAATAATGAAAAACCTGAGACATTTTAAATATGTCTCAGGTTTTTTAGTACTCAGTGAGTCCCTATTTAATTTTAAAAATTACTTCGCATACTCTACTGCTCTAGTCTCTCTAACAACTGTCACTTTAATATGTCCTGGATATTGTAATTCTTCTTCAATTTGATTTTTTATATCTCTAGCTAATCGGTAAGATTTTAAATCATCTATTTCTTCAGGAGAAACAATAACTCTAATCTCTCTACCAGCTTGAATTGCGAACGCTTTTTCAACACCTTCATAACTTTCTGAAAGAGTTTCTAAGCGTTCTAATCTACGAATATAATTTTCAAGTGTTTCTTTACGTGCTCCTGGACGCGCGGCCGATAATGCATCTGCAGCAGCTACTAGAATTGAAATTATAGATGTTGGTTCAACATCTCCATGATGTGAATGAATCGCATTAATAACAGTTTCAACTTCACCGTATTTTTTAGCTAATTCAACACCAATTTCAACATGGCTACCTTCAACTTCATGATCAATTGCTTTACCTACATCATGTAGTAATCCAGCTCTTTTTGCTAAACTAACATCCTCGCCTAATTCAGCAGCTAACATTCCAGAAAGATGTGCAACTTCCATAGAATGTTTTAAGACATTTTGGCCGTAACTTGTTCTATAGTTTAAGCGGCCTAAAATTTTCACTAAATCTGGATGCATATTGTGAACATTGATTTCAAATGTTGCTTGTTCACCTGCATCTCTAATGATGTCATCTACTTCTTTTCTAGCTTTATCTACCATTTCTTCGATACGACCTGGATGAATTCTTCCATCAGAGACTAAATTCACTAATGCAGTCCTAGCGATTTCACGTCTAATTGGATCAAATCCAGATAAAATCACTGCTTCAGGAGTATCATCAATAATCAAGTCGATACCTGTTAACGTTTCTAAAGTACGAATATTTCTACCTTCTCTACCAATAATTCGACCTTTCATCTCATCATTTGGTAAATTAACTACTGAAACAGTAGATTCCGTTGTATGATCAGCAGCTAATCTTTGTACAGTAGTAGCTAACAATTCTTTTGCTGTTTTGTTAACTTTTTCTTTAGCTTCTCTTTCTTTTTCCTTAACAAGCACTGCAATATCTTGTGACAGTTCTTCTTCCACTCTATGAAGTTGTTCATTAACTGCTTCCTCTTGAGTGAGACCGGAGATGCGTTCTAATTCTTGTTCATGCTTCATTATTAAC
>OBZA01000509.1_pt1 | contig 10150 bp, 9 predicted proteins | sample 1476871 | NCBI WGS metagenome assembly OBZA01 (sample SAMEA2580227, study PRJEB22360) | human gut metagenome | biome: human gut; feature: human-associated habitat; material: faeces | place: Denmark | collected 2008/2010
TTATTTAATAGTTAGGGGGGCCCCTAACGACTAAATAATGTAATAATTAAAAGAAGATGGTTTAGCAAGAGTTGCTCATTTAGATAAAAAATGGAGAATTAAATGGAGAAAATTGAGAATGAAATAGTTAATAAGACATATCTTGCAATTAATTCTTTGGAAGAATTAAGAAATATGATTGGTATTAAATCAGACTATTTTTATAAATGTCTTTATGTGAATGACCATTTTTATAATGTTATCAAAATACCTAAACGAAAAAAAGATGAATATAGAGAATTGATGATTCCTAATATGGCTCTCAAAAATATCCAAAGGTGGATTTTAGATAATGTATTGTACAGAAGGCAAGTTCATAAATGTGCAACTGGTTTTGTTCCTAGGAAATCAATAGTGAACAATGCAATCCCACACGTTGGGCAGAAATATATATTGAAAATGGATATAGAAAACTTTTTTCCGAGTATCACATTTAAGCAGGTTAGAAAAATATTTTCTGAGATGGGCTATAAATTTGAACTTGCGACAGCACTCGCAAATTTGTGTACAGTGAATAATCAGTTGCCTCAAGGTGCACCAACCAGTCCATATATAGCTAATATCATCTTTTACAATATAGATAAAAGAATCTTTTCTTATTGTCAAAAAAATAATTTGAGATATACTCGATATGCTGATGATATTACTATTTCTGGATCTAATAAGTTTTAGTAAAGAAATTATCAGGGAAATAGTAAACCAATATAATTTTAGAATTAATGAAAGTAAGACAATTATGTTTAAACCAGGAGACAGAAAAAAAGTTACTGGTATTATAGTTAATGAAAAAATATCGGTTCCTAAAACTTTAATAAGAGAGGTCAGGAAGCAAATTTATTTTGTAAATAAGTTTGGATTAGAAGAACACTTAATTCGAAATAATTATTCATTGGATTATGAGCAGCAATTTATTATGAGTATATATGGAAAAATCAGTTTTATTAAAATGATTGATTTCAAGAAAGGCGTTAGTTTACAAAAGAAATTTAATGAAGTACTAGGTAATATAGAATCGTCTAACATGTACAGAGATAATATTGACTTTGATGATATAGAACTACATTGGATAAATTAAACCGCTTAATAATTAATATATTTTAGTTAATATTTCTTTTGAAATTTACCACCAGCCAGCAGATTTTTATTATATTTTAATACCCCTAGGTTAAATTAGAGGAAACCCAATACTATCAAAAAAATTAGAAATCCTTTAATATCATGCCTTAAGACAGTATATGCAACTATACGAAATCCTAAAGTAAACCAGGTCTTAAAGCAGCTCGTCGTTCACCTCATTTCTTAAAACGTTAATTGTCGGACGATATATACAAAACACCTCGATGTTATGTCGAGGTGTTTTTTTGCGTTTGTGTGGGGAATATGAAATGTGTAGAGTATAAATGGACTTTCCTTTATTTAATGTCTTAGGAATAGAATTAATTCAACTATGGATTATTGATTTACACAATCAAAAGTGTACATTATTAAATTGTCATTTAGCTTGCGGAGGGTGGACGATAACCAGACGATTGTGTTCTAATCATAGTGGTTCAAGGGAAAGAACGACCGGACGATAACTCAAGAGCCTTAATTAAAGAGTATTATCAAAATAAGGAGTGACCTAATTGAAAGATTCTATATTTTGGAAGAAAGCTTTTATTCCTGTTTATTTTATTGTTGCGATGCTGGTGTTTCTACTTTTTAGGTTTTATATTAAAACAGATAACTTTTCTATATACTTAATGATTATCTTCTTAATTTGTTTAGGAACTGCATCTATCATTTATAACTATAAAAATAATCGCTAATATAAGTGTGAAATGTATAAGTCATAGTTAGATCTAAGTCTTGCTGTGGCTTATTAATCGAAACACCATTTTGAAACCGCCATAAAACAGCATTTTTATATCTCCATAAAACGACAAATTCAAGCCCGACATAAAACAGCATTTTCAGCCCACCATAAAACGACAATTTCAAACCGCCATTGACTAAACACCTCATCCCAAAATATCGTAACAATCCTATACATCAATCAATCCAACATCCCTCATAATCACAACGCACAAAATCTACTCATGCATTTTTGGAATACTTAGTATTACAAATAACGATTTTTATTCATCTAACAAAGGTTATATAATGTAATGAAGGCAATTTTTATGTATTACAAATCTAATCGTACATGTAAAATTTTGATAAACATCATTAATTTTGCGTAACTATCATTAGATTACAAATCACAATGTAATTACATGTAATACACATCTATACATCACAATTGGAAGGAAATGAATATAAATGACTGATAAAAAGTACACTGCAGCCGATATGGTTATTGATACTTTGAAAAATAATGGGGTAGAATATGTTTTTGGTATTCCGGGTGCAAAGATAGACTATCTATTTAATGCTTTAATTGATGATGGTCCTGAACTTATTGTCACTCGTCATGAACAAAATGCTGCAATGATGGCACAAGGTATTGGAAGATTAACAGGTAAACCGGGTGTAGTACTTGTTACAAGTGGCCCTGGTGTAAGTAATTTAACGACTGGACTATTAACAGCTACATCTGAAGGGGATCCTGTATTAGCGTTAGGTGGCCAAGTGAAACGTAATGATTTATTACGATTAACGCATCAAAGTATTGATAATGCTGCGCTATTAAAATATTCATCAAAATACAGTGAAGAAGTACAAGATCCTGAATCATTATCTGAAGTTATGACAAATGCAATTCGAATTGCTACTTCAGGAAAAAATGGCGCAAGTTTTATTAGTATTCCGCAAGACGTTATTTCTTCACCAGTTGAATCTAAAGCTATATCACTTTGCCAAAAACCAAATTTAGGAGTACCGAGTGAACAAGATATTAATGATGTCATTGAAGCGATTAAAAATGCATCATTTCCTGTTTTATTAGCTGGTATGAGAAGTTCAAGTGCAGAAGAAACAAATGCCATTCGCAAATTAGTTGAGCGCACGAATTTACCAGTTGTAGAAACATTCCAAGGTGCAGGTGTAATTAGTCGTGAATTAGAAAATCATTTCTTCGGTCGTGTGGGCTTATTCCGCAATCAAGTTGGTGATGAATTATTACGTAAAAGTGATTTAGTTGTTACAATCGGTTATGATCCAATTGAATACGAAGCTAGTAACTGGAATAAAGAATTAGAAACACAAATTATCAATATTGACGAAGTTCAAGCTGAAATTACTAATTATATGCAACCGAAAAAAGAGTTGATTGGTAATATTGCTAAAACGATTGAAATGATTTCTGAAAAAGTGGATGAGCCATTTATAAATCAACAACATTTAGACGAATTAGAACAATTAAGAACACATATTGATGAAGAAACTGGTATTAAAGCGACGCATGAAGAAGGAATTCTACATCCAGTGGAAATTATTGAATCTATGCAAAAGGTATTAACTGATGATACTACTGTAACAGTTGATGTTGGAAGTCACTATATTTGGATGGCACGTAATTTCAGAAGTTACAATCCAAGACATTTATTATTTAGCAATGGTATGCAAACGCTTGGTGTAGCATTACCGTGGGCAATTTCAGCTGCACTTGTGCGCCCTAATACGCAAGTTGTGTCCGTTGCTGGCGATGGTGGCTTTTTATTTTCATCACAAGATTTAGAAACGGCCGTACGTAAAAATTTAAATATCATCCAGCTTATTTGGAATGATGGAAAATATAACATGGTTGAATTCCAAGAAGAAATGAAATATAAACGTTCGTCAGGTGTAGACTTCGGTCCTGTAGATTTTGTAAAATATGCAGAATCATTTGGCGCGAAAGGTTTACGAGTTACTAATCAAGAAGAATTAGAAGCGGCAATTAAAGAGGGCTATGAAACAGATGGTCCAGTATTAATTGATATACCTGTAAATTACAAAGATAATATCAAACTTTCAACAAATATGTTACCTGACGTATTTAACTAAAATAAAGATAAATGTTAAAGAGGAGTGGGAGATTTTATGACTAATGTTTTATACCAACATGGTACATTAGGCACATTAATGGCAGGATTATTAAAAGGAACTGCATCAATAAATGAATTATTGCAACATGGTGACTTAGGTATCGCTACACTAACAGGTTCAAACGGTGAGGTAATCTTTTTAGATGGAAAAGCTTACCATGCAAATGAACATAAAGAATTTGTAGAATTAAAAGGTGACGAGTTAACACCATATGCAACTGTAACTAAATTTGTAGCAGATACAAGCTATGAAACGAAAGATAAATCTTCAGAAGCAGTTTTTGCAGAAATTAAGGAAAAGATGTTGAGTGAAAATTTATTTTCAGCAGTAAAAATTTCAGGCTTATTTAAAAAAATGCATGTACGTATGATGCCGGCTCAAGAACCACCTTATACACGTTTAATCGATTCAGCTAGAAGACAACCTGAACAAACTGAAACGTATGTCAAAGGTTCAGTCGTTGGTTTCTTTACACCAGAATTATTCCATGGTATCGGATCAGCAGGATTTCATGTACACTTTGCGAATGATGATCGTAACTTTGGTGGACATGTCTTAGATTTTGAAGTAGAAGATGTTAAAGTAGAAATCCAAAATATAGAAACATTTGAACAGCATTTTCCAATTCAAGATAAAGATTTCACTAAAGCAAATATTGACTATAAAGATATTGCAGACGAAATTAGAGAAGCTGAATAATGAATCCAGAAATATAATGACGGTTTATGAAAATTGACTTCATAATGCGCGATTTAGAAATGATAGTTTGTAAATATGATTAACCATGACTACAATAGAACAAATATATTTATAATTACGTCTAAGTAATAAAATAAATCCCTTCACTATTAGCAGTAGTGAGGGGATTTATTAGGTTCCAGATATTTGAGATTTGCTGTTATGTTAGATTATAAATTGCGGAAGACATTAATATAGAATTTACTTTAGTATAGGCCGATCTAATCTATTGTCAGTAGAAGCAATCAATAAGAAATTATAAGTTCGATCATTCATTTCATACTAAAAAGACAAACGCAATTTTTCAGCGTTTGCCCTGTGTAACTATTTTCATTTTCAAATTATTATTTAACTACAATTTGTATTTGTTTGATTGTACTTGGATCAATTGAATTTTTAGCGTCGTCATTTTTCTTTAGATTCACTACTTTTTTATTACCATCATTCAAAGTAAGTGTATACGTTGCTGTTTGTGCATTATTAATTTTTTCTGTTGTAACACCACGTTGTGAAGCTAATTCATTTTTTACTTTACTGTCAATTTCTTGATAAAGTACCTTTTTATTTTCTGGAAAAACAAAGTAAGTTCGATGTAATGCAGTAATACCATCTACTGAGATCGTGTAAGGCACAGTGTGTTTTCCATCCATTGTCAATTCCTTATAACCGTTATTACTATCTGCAGATGCTTCATGACTCGGTAAAGCTGCACCTACTGTTGATAATAATCCCAATGCTAAAGTGGCAGTAACAAATGATTTTAGTTTCATATCTCAATCTCCTTTTAAAGTTGTGGTATATTACACTATTTATATAACACGTTTCATAAAGTTTAAAACATACTTTTTGATTTTTTTATATTTTTGATTTTTAGTAATAGTTTTTAACGAGGGATATGACCCGTGTATTTTGAAAAGTGGTAAGCAATGTTTTTAGTTTATAGGGATTCATTAGTTGTATATAATAAGCATGAAAAGCATATAGTCGATCTTATACTTTTAATTGAGACTTATAGTGTATTTAAGTTATAGATAAATTCATTAGAATATTATGGGGGAATGAGTATGTCAAAGCGTCTATTATTGTTTGATTTTGATGAAACATATTTTAAACATAATACAAATGAAGAAGATTTAAGTCATTTAAGAGAAATGGAAAAATTGTTGGAAAAACTAACTAATAATAATGAAGTGATCACTGCTGTATTGACAGGAAGTACATTTCAAAGTGTCATGGATAAAATGGATCAAGTTAATATGACGTTTAAACCATTACATATCTTTTCTGATTTGAGTTCTAAAATGTTCACTTGGAATAATGGCGAATATGTTGAATCAGAAACATATAAAAAGAAAGTCTTGAGCAAACCATTTTTATTTGAAGATATTGAAGATATATTACGTCATATTTCTGCGCAATATAATGTCGAATTTATTCCACAAAGAGCATTTGAAGGTAATGAAACACATTATAATTTTTATTTTCATTCAACAGGTAATCACAACAATGATAGTCGTATCCTAGAAGCACTTGTCAGATACGCAAATGACCAAAACTATACAGCGAGATTTAGTCGAAGCAATCCATTAGCTGGTGATCCTGAAAATGCGTATGATATTGACTTCACACCGTCAAATGCTGGAAAATTATATGCTACTCAATTTCTGATGAAAAAATACAATATACCAGTAAAATCAATATTAGGTTTTGGAGATAGCGGCAATGACGAAGCATATTTAAGCTATCTTGAACATGCATATTTGATGTCGAATAGTAGAGATGAAGCATTAAAGCAGAAATTTAGATTAACAAAATATCCATATTATCAAGGGATAACACTGCATGTTAAAGAATTTGTTGAAGGTAAGTATGATTATTGATTAGTTGAGTGATATGTATACTTTTTAAGTGCAAATATTAATATTTAAGGGATGATTAGAAAATATGGTGAATAGACTACACTTTAGTTTTAAAAAATTATTTATATGTTGATTTGTCCAATTAAGTGTAGACGATTCAGGTAGCGCAAAAATGACGCAGGAACTGGAGAAAGAATTGATACCAAAATTAATATAAGAGGTTAAGTATATATGAATAAAACAAACTTTGGGGATTATTTAAATAAAAGTAAGAGCAGGAAAATATATAAGATTTTTGATCAAAATTTGAAGCGAGAGTTTAGTTATTGGCAGTTTAGGAAACTTTTCAAATCTTATACAAGGCAGTCTGATGTACATGAGTTAAAAGTGTGTACTCAAAATGATGATACTATGGAGCAAATATGGATAGATAAAGCAAATCAATTTGGAGTGGCAGTGACTTGGAAAGATAATAGTATTATCGGATTTGTTATGCGTCCGTTAATCAATTATGATGCGATTAAGAATGAAACGACTTTAAAATACGCAGTGCCGACAACAGATTGCTATGAGGTTTTTTGGGGTGGAGATAATGAATTATATAATTATCACTATTTATACCTACATCAAAGGTATGCTATTGATTTAGTTATTAAAGAAAATCATAAAACATATAAGAATCAAGGAAAAGTAAATACTGATTATTTTTGTTTTGGAAAAGATATCATTGCGCCAGCAAATGGTACAGTTGAAAAAGTAGTGAATGGGGTTCAAGACAACAGTATTGGAAGTACGAATGAATCACAGTTTTTAGGAAATTATATTGTAATTAAGCACGCAGAAAATGAGTATAGCTTAATAGCTCATTTACAACAATATTCAATCATTGTGAATGAGGGGCAAAATGTTAAATATGGTGACTTCCTTGGGAAGGTTGGGAATTCTGGCAATTCTACTGAACCTCATATACATTTCCAAGTAATGAATGATAAGAATATTGAAGCATGTACGTCTTTGAAAATTCGATTTTTAAATAATCTAGAACTTATCAAAGGGGATGTGGTCTGCGGATTACAAGGTGAATGATGGCGATACTTATAAAATCTCGACACTATAAAAATGGTATAGTGTCGAGATTTTCTTGCTTATTTAGTTAATTCAAAGTGTACGCCGGATTCATTAGAAGTTGATGTATTTTTGTTTGTAATAGAGTATCCAGTTATTGAAATTTTAGATTCAATATCTGAAGCGGTATTTGTAGATTCGGGATTATAGAAGCTACATTCATAAGTGTTATCATCTTTGTTTTTAAGAATAAACATTCCTTTGGCTTTAACTTCGACTTTAGTGTTGTTAATGTCAAAAGTTTGAGTGCTATTACTATAATTAACACCAGCCCAAACCGATTCATTATCTTTCACAACGTGGAAGTCATCATCTTGTTTAACGACAGTTACTTTATCTTTTTTTGTATTAAAGTCATCTTTAGATAAGCCTGGATACAACACATATGCATATTTACTATCTGTATTAGAATGCTTTTGAGTTACTTCATAATATTGATTAGTTTTACTGTCTTGCTTTTGACTTTTATTTATATCACTCCACTTACCAGTATGACTTTCTTTTTTTACAGTTATTTTCGATTCGTTTAAAAAATGATAGCCTATATTGTTTTTAGGTTTATTGGTTGACTCTAAAAAGACGGAATTGGTTCCCTGATTATCGGAAGCGGTTGTTTGTTTATCGTCTGTATATAACGTATACCCATTCGCTTTGCGATTTTCAATCGTTGTAACTGGATTCTTTGATGAATCAGTACTTTTAATGCCAGTTCCTAAGAAGACAATTTTATCGTTTAATATGAAATATGATTTTTTGGCAGTTAAAGTTTTGTCCTGATTTTCAAAATCCATTCCGATACTAGCATGTTGGTCATCGAATTTTGTTCCGCCTACAAAAGTTTTACTCGACTTTTTAACATCCGTACCTTTAGGTTCTTCATTTTCTAAAGTTGTTGTACCTGCTAAACGTTTCATATCAGCTGTCGCCCAGAAGTTATCACGGTAGTGTTTCACATCGCTATTGTATAAATAAGACATTCCAGCACCAGTGTGCCAACCTTTTAAGTTCTCTCCGTTGATACTTTCGTAACGTGCGACGTTTTTCGACGTCATACTTAAACCAAATGCAAAGTCTAAGTCTTTATTGTGATAGGTGACACGATCCATGTCATTATATATTTTAAGTTGTTGTGTTAAACCGTTAGTAGAAATAGTGCTGTCTTCCATTAAAGACTTCATTTTGCTTATATCCGAATAAGAGCTTAATGTATCATTTTGGCCGTAACTTGAATCAGATTTAACTGAAGTTTTGACAATTTTTTTATACTTAGCTTTTGTTGAATCATCCATGGCATCACTTAATCTCAACAATGATTTCATTACAGTTGCAGATGCTGAGTGACTCGTTTCATTTTCACGGCTAATGGCTCTACCACGTGATAAATCCATCATTTCACCTTTATAAATGAGTGGTAAAAATCCGTCGTCAATCCATGATTTTAAGGTTGTATTATTTTGGGTTTTATCATTAAAAGGTGTTTCTTTTATCATCGGCATCATTTGAGAAATCCCCTCTAAGAGTACAACGCCATAAGCACCAGTGTATGGGACATCTTTATGGTCGATATATGAACCATCTTTATAAAATCCATTACGTTCTTTATCAGTGGCAGAATCTTGAACGTAAGTGAAGACTTTATTAAATGAATCTATTGAATTTTTCATCATATCTTTATCTTCTTCGATAATACTTTCTAAAAGTTTTACTTTAGCAATGTCTACTAAATTTCCGCCTTTAGCAGGTTCAGCTTTTCCTACAGAAGATAATATTTCATCACTTTTTGGGGCGAAAGTTTTAATAGGGGCAGTGAATTTTTTCTTTTCTTCATTTGAAAATTGATCATTCAGCAATATAAGCGTATTTGTTAATGATCTAGGTGTTCCAATTTCATAATCCCACCAATTTAAAGCTTTTTTCTTTGATGAATCAGTTATTTTAAAATTCTCAGTCAATTCTTTTACTTTATTATCTGGTTCTTTTCCATATGCATTTTTATGCAGCCACTCAAGGGCATCTTTCACTTTCTTCTTATTTTCGTCAGTATTTAAAGTGGTTTTAGGATGCCTCATCGCTTCTGCGATTTTCTCAATATTACGATAGGTACGAGTCATATCCGCAGACTTGTTATCTAAATCTTTTGCACTATCCCACAAGTAAGTCCTTCCACTTTCAGTTTTCATGCTACTGAGTAATTTCTCTGCCTCTTTCTCCGTAGCATCAAACTTCTTCTTCATTGCGTCATTCTTCTCATCATACTTATCATAACCGTAGTTAACATCTAACCATGTGTTCCTCAACTTTTCATAATCTGGCGTTTGAACATTCGTATCAGCCACAGCGATTTGATGTTTATCAATACTTCTGAATTCACCACCATTCAA
>OBZA01000510.1_pt1 | contig 10134 bp, 9 predicted proteins | sample 1476871 | NCBI WGS metagenome assembly OBZA01 (sample SAMEA2580227, study PRJEB22360) | human gut metagenome | biome: human gut; feature: human-associated habitat; material: faeces | place: Denmark | collected 2008/2010
AATTATAAATAGATTTATAAATATTAATCTTCATATTACACCCCTTAATTATATTTTACATCTATTTCCATTATTACATTTTATGAGTCTCGCAAATTGTCAGTTTTTAAATTATGATAATTATTTTCCAAATAGTTTATTAAAAAACTACATCTTTCTTGATTGATACTCTTTCAAATCTTAATAAAATTCTTTGACCTTATTATTTACATTCTCAATTTCTTGAAACTTCATTGGTATATTTACTATTTTTTGTCAATATCTGTAATTTTATTTATGATTATTTATCATTACTTAGCTACGTCAATGACTGTTGATTATGAAATAACTGTTTCTATTGCAAAGTTACTTTTATAATTTAATAAGGACAAAAAGAAGCATTCTATATTAATCATTTTAGATATAAACCAATTTGATAGGGCCTAATTTCAACTGTTAGCTACTACTTAAGTTATATGCGCAATTATCGTGATATATCTTATATATTGAATGAACGTGGATTTAATGTCCACCATTTAACACCCTCCAAATTATTATCTCCTCATACAGAATTTTTTAGTTTTACTTATGATACGCCTCTCCACGCATAATCTTAAATGCTCTATACACTTGCTCAATTAACACAACCCGCATCATTTGATGTGGGAATGTCATTTTGCTGAATGATAGTGCGTAGTTACTGCGTTGTAAGACGTCCTTGTGCAGGCCGTTTGATCCGCCAATGACGAATACAAAGTCGCTTTGCCCTTGGGTCATGCGTTGGTTCAATTCTTGGGCCAATCCTTCGGAAGATAGCATCTTTCCTTGTATTTCTAATGTAACGACTGTGGATTGTGGTTTAATTTTGGCTAGTATTCGTTGGCCTTCTTTTTCTTTTACTTGCTCAATTTCTTTGTCGCTCATATTTTCTGGTGCTTTTTCGTCTGGAACTTCTATGATGTCTATCTTGGTGTATGGGCCTAAACGTTTTTCATATTCTGCTATGGCTTGCTTCCAATATTTCTCTTTTAGTTTCCCTACAGCTAAAATGGTGATTTTCATGTCGTTTGGTCCTCCAAATTGTTATCAACTTTCCAGTTATCCACAAGTTATTAACTTGTTCACACTGTTCCCTCTTATTATACCAATATTTTTTGCAGTTTTTGATATTTTCCTGACATTTATGCCCAATTTTTAGTGTATAACTTGTGTATTTGTGGATAACTCTGTGGGCATTGTGGGTATTTCTCTTTAAATTGTACACAATTCTGGATAACTATCCCCATTTCTGTGGATAAACACCTTGATGTCTTATTACTTATCCCCGTTTTTATATCCCATGTTTATCAACGTTTATAGCTTTTTTCCATAAAAAAACACTACCGTACCTCTTATTTAAGAAATACAGTAGTATTGTTTTCAATATATTTTAACTAGCTTTTCTACGTCGTACAGTCGCGATTAAACCTATACCTGCTACTAATACAAACATCGCTGCTGGGCTTGAGCTTTGATTAGTTCCAGTTTTTGGTAACTGTTTCTCATGCGCGCTACCTTTAGGCACTGACATTCTAACCAATTGGTTCCCACTCTTGCTTGATACAGTAGCTCCTTCTAATGTGCGACCAGAACCTTCTGTACCGCTACTAACAGTTCCTCTATGCGTTGGTAACAATACAACTTTACCTGTCGCTGGTTGTTTCGCTGGATTCATCGCTTTGTCGTCACCAATTGGTTGTACATCTTTACCAGACTCACTACCTTTGCTACCTTGTTGTCCTTTAGCTGGTTGTTCACTTACTGCTGGTTTACCTAATAACATACGTTGTGGTTCTGTCGTATCATACTTAGCTATGTTAGCTGTTTTTAAATAACTTGCTAGTACTTGATCTAATGAAATACCTTCTTCTCTAGGGCCACCGAACATACTATATCCGTCGCCACCTGATGCTGTGAAGTCATTCATCGTTACATGATATACACGTTTTAAATCAATATTTTCAAACTTACCTGTCTCTTTATTTAAAATTTGAATAGCGTTAATTCGTTTGCCAGACGGTTTATTCATATCATAGTAAACACGAATTGAATCAGAGATATGTAGTAAACCGCCATTCGCTGTTAATACTGTCTTACCGTCTTTTTGTGTTGTTGGTGCACCTAAACTATGTTCGAAAGCTGTCCAGACGTCTGAACCTTTTACATCAATTTGCGCAATCGTATTTCCAAATGGTAATACTGAGATTAAATCATAGCGTGTCACCTTACCTTTTGCGATAGAGGCACGAATACCTCCACCATTTGTCACGGCAAAGTCAGTCTTTTTAGAGAAATTCTTAACGCCATACGCTTCCATAGCATCTGCAATCGCGTTTCCTAAATTTGTTTCACGCGTTCTAACGTCATCTCTTTCTCCTTTGAAATCAATGGTATTATTTGGAATAATAACCTCTGCTGTTTGTGCTCTAAATGTTTGATCAGCTTGATTAATTTGTTCAGCTAATGCTTTGTTCGGTGTTACATTTTCAACGTCTTTAACATTAATCAATGACGGTTTAATATTTGATACCTCTCCATTGCGGTAATTAAATGTAACCTTACCGATATTCGCAAGTGCTGTACCTGTTTGTGCTAATGCATCATTGTTATAAATTTGACCATTTTGAAGTACGGTATGTGAATGACCATCAATGACTGTAATACGTTTCTTCAATTGTGGATTTTGACTTAATTGTTTCACTAAGTAATCACCACGCCATGTTTCTTGTGTTGAAGGATCAATCCCTAAATGTGATATAACAACAAATGTATCTACGTCTTTATAAATACGCATCATTTCTGCTGTCACACTTTGTAATGGATCTCTAAATTCAACACCTTTAATGCCCTCAGGTCTTGTTTTCGTCTTTGTTTCTGGTGTCGTTACGCCAATAATTCCATAACGAATACCATTTTTCGTTACAATTGTTGAAGGCTTAAACGCGCGTTTCCCATCTTTGTAAACGTTAGTACTTAGCATCGGGAAGTCTAACATACCCTCTAACTTTTTCAACTGATCGTATCCAAAGTCAAATTCATGGTTACCCACTGCCATAGCATCATAACCTACTGCATTCATTGCTTTAGCCATTTCTTCACCTTTAGACTGGTTTGAAAGTGGTAAACCTTGGAAGGCGTCTCCTGCGTCTAACATTAAATCAGGCTTTTCTTGTTCTTTTATTGTTTTTAATTTAGCCATACCGATGACACGCCCTTTTTCTTCGGCTAGTCGGCCATGGATATCATTTGTATGTAATATTTTATGTGTTGTTGTTTGTGGTACATTGGCAGCAAACATTCGTGGTGAAAGTGATGCTGTTTTAGCATTTGATAATGTGAATGTTGCTGATTGAGTTGGTTTTTGTGTTGAGGCTTGTTGTGTATCTACATCGTGCGTTTCGTTTACTTTTGTTGAAACTGCTGTAGATGGTTTGTTAGAAAATGCGTTGGATGTTACTTTATTGTTTATTTCATCAGCTGTTCCCTGTGCTGATGCTGATACGTTGGTTGCCGCTTCTTCACCAAATTGATGAGCCGCTTCCTTTGTTGGCGTTACTTGTTGCTTATCTGTTGTTGCTTTGTCTATCGTTGTTACTACATGTGCTTTGATTGGTGTATACTGCTCAGCCGCGTTCGAGACTTGCCATAATCCCATCACACTAAAAAGCAAAACGAGCCATACACTTGTTTTAAGTAATAAAGCTTTCATTTCGTTCCCTCCATTAACTGTCATACACCAATATATTATCATAATCCTTATATTAAAATGATTGATTTTATGTAAATTATTTATAAATTACATTTAATATCGAATTATTTTTTACATTTCAAATAGAACCTTAATTCCAACAACAGCCATTTCCCACCAATAACATAAAAAAGCACCCGATAAAGTCGTCTCACAGCAGTGCCGAACTTTATAGGGTGACTCTCATTTATATTGTATATATTGGCGTTGGAATAGCTTTATCCGTATCACATAGCAATACTTCTTTTTCCGTATCAATATCGTGTTCGTTCAATACTTGGCCAACACTCATACGCGCCAAATCTTTCATGTTATTGTCTTGTGATAAATGCGATAGGTAAATACGTTTCGTGTTACCTGTAATCACATCTGTCATCGCATGACCCGCATCCTCATTAGATACATGACCCATATCGCCTAAAATACGTTGTTTCGTCTTCCATGGATAACGACACATTCTCAACATATCGACGTCATGATTACTCTCAAAAATAAACGCATCGCTGCCACGTATCATACCTTTCATACGATCAGACACGTAACCCGTATCCGTTAAAATCGTAAACTTCTTATAGTTATTATGGAAAATATAAAATTGCGGATCTATTGCATCATGTGACACGTTAAACGATTCAACATCGAAACCTGCAATAGATTTTGTTTCATAAGGATTAAAAATGAATTTCTGATCCATAGGGATGCGACTATCTTTCTTTTCAATTGCCTGCCAAGTCTTTTCATTCGCATAAATTGGCAATTGATATTTACGCGCCAAAACACCTAATCCTTTAATATGATCAATATGTTCATGGGTTACTAAAATACCATTTAAATCTTGAATATTACGGTCAATTTGACTAAACAATTCTTCCATTTTCTTGCCAGTCAAACCAACATCAACTAATAGACTACCTTTTTCATTTTCTACAAAAGTGGCGTTACCTGTACTACCACTTGCTAATACACTCATGCGTATCAAGCGGCTCATCCTTTCTCTTTAAACAGTCAATCTCTCTATATGACTGCAATATACATCAGTGCAAATATACGATTTTCCCTACAGAAACTATCAGTATATTAGCTGTTTTGTATACCTTTCCTATTATGTAACTTTAGTTCATCGACCGGTTTCTTATATTTAAATTTTGATAATCACGTGCAATGAATTTCTTAATTATTATAACAATGATTAGACAAATACTAAAGTTTTTAAAATAGCAGTTACGTTAATTTTAAAATGCGGTTCTACTTAAAATATGAATAAATGCGCACATTAGAGACGCAGAAATGTCATCCATGAAAACCCATACCAGCAAAAAGCTAGCACCGCTTCTCACATATGATGAGCTTGCAATACTAGCTTATTACGATTCATATTAATGATTAATAATTTTAGGGTTATTATTTGTCGCTTCGACATAGTAAGTATTCGTTTTGTCCTTACCGTCATGCTTCACTTTAATTTCCCAGTTTGGTTGTAACAATTGAACATTCGTTTCGTTCACGACTGAGTAGTAACCGAGTCTAGCATTAATGACTTCATCACCTTTTTTCAAGTAACGATTATAATATAATGCCTCGATTGCTTTTCTCACTCCAATAACTTGATGCTTCTTATCTGCACCATCTGTGGGCTTAATGTCATCCATCATTGATTGTTTATAACTAGCCGCTTTGTTATCTTCTATATTAAAGTTCAACATCGCTTTACTATTGTTCAAAATCGGGAAATTATCATACGTTTGTTCGTATTTTACAGAACCAGAATTAATTTCACTTAATTGATATTCTGAACCTTTGAACACACGTTTGTTAACATAATCTTTCAAATCTTTTAAGTTATTGTCACTGACCTTTACCGATTGACTAATGTTCGCATTCAATAATTTTCCACCATCTGATGTGGTCAAATCCGAATCGCCCTTAGCTTTAGAACTAAAGTCTTTTGATCGCCCTGTAATTTGCTCTAATTTTATACCTTTAACTGATTTATTCAATATACTAGCCGGTACTTTAATTTCTTCTTGCTGAAAATTAACTTCATTGTTACTCTCAACTTCATTAATGTGTGAGCGATTGACTTTATTAACATAAATCGATACTAACACGATGTTGACAAGAATAAACACGAAAATGAAAAGTGTCTTTGTCAGTTTCCAGTTCATTTATTCAAGCCTCCCATCGTTATAAACATACCATTCACCATCATATTCTACATACCAACGCGGTACGAGTTCACTGTTAATCTGCACTTCAATGTGATTATGATCTGAGTTATCCTGCATTTCGTAACCGATAGCGATGTTTGTTACTTTTTCAAAATTAATATCACTATTGTTCGCTAAGCTTGAACGTACAGACTCTAATTTCGGCAACGTTTTATTATCCTCACTATTTAACACAACGTCGGTGCGCAATAACGAACGACGATAATCAAAGACGCCTTTTTCACCCCAAGTGACTTGAATTTGATTAGAGCCTTCTTTATTAAACGTTGGATAACCGTTAAGGAAACGTTGATATGTTAACTCGCCTGACTGATTATTCGTACTAAACAATCTGAAGTCTTCGTTTAAGAAACCACCATGACCATTAATAAAATCAAAGGTTCCTGGAATCGTTTCTTCCATTTTGCTGGAACTTGCTTCATCTTCGGACAGGTTTTTATAATGATATTTTTCATTTTTATCGTTATAGTTTGCGACACCTGTATTATTGTTGTAGGTTGTAACACCACTCTTTGAACTACGAACGATGGTTGAATCGTCAAATAGTATAGCATTCATTTTCTCAACACTAATCGTGTTAAATACCATGCGATATGTTTTTAACTTTTCAGGTTTACTTGGTGCAAAAACATGCGTCGTACGATCAATTGTATCTTTGTTTGTGATGATATCTGTGTATGGTTGCATATCTTTTTTCACTGCTGCTAATGCATCTAAAAAATGATCATTTTTCGTTGTAGTTGTTAATTTTACGTAATCGTGGCGGTCTTTACTTATAGCATAAAGCACGATATTATCATCAGCATCATGATCTATGACTAAACGATTGAAATTGAAATGATTTGGTACTTTCGCATTCATGTTCAGTACTTGGCCAAGATATGTTGATAACGGTAAATCATACGTAAAATCGAATAATGTAAAATCACTGCTTAAATCCGGAATCATCAAGTTATGATCACGACGAACATGTTCCACGGACTTCACTTCTTTATTTTTCAAAGGTTTCGTCAGTTTATTCACATTAGATACCGTCGCAATCGTACCTTCTGGATGATCATTTTTCGAATGAATAATCTGAAATGGCGTAATAGTTGTATCCATTTTGGCTGTCATAGGTGTCGTTAAAGGTTTCGTTTCACTCTTCTTACTATCTGTATTGTCGACATTTGCAATATCAGGAGAAAAGTTCCATACCATATATGTCAATACGACACTCATCAAGACGAGTAGCGCTAAAATGACAGATTTAATATGTTCCTTATTATTCATCCCAATCACCGTCTTCAATGACTTCACATGGAAGTGTGATAAAGATAGATGTACCTTGACCTTCTACACTGTTTGCCCAAATACGACCATTGTGCGCTTCCACAATCTCTTTCGAAATGGCTAGTCCTAATCCAGTACCACCCATTTTACGCGTACGTGCCTTATCTACACGATAGAATCGGTCGAATATCTTATCGACTTTATTGATAGGAATACCGATGCCATTATCTTTAATACGAATCGTCATTCGATTATAAAGTGGATTTTGTTTCACGTGGAACTCGACACGTTTATCGCCTCTAGAATATTTCATCGCATTTGTAATGACATTATCGAATACTTGCGTCATTTTATCAGGATCAAATTCTGTGAAAATCGTCTTTTTCGGAATATCTCGAATAAATGTTGTGTCTTTCGCAGACATTTCATGTCGATTAATAATTTTATTAATGAACATGTTAAAGTCGATAATTTCTTTGTTGATTTGATCAGACTCATTATCCATTTTAGATAACTGTAGCAAGTCATTGACCAGTCGAATCATTCGTTCTGTTTCTTCACGGGTAACAGATAAAAATTGTGGCGCAAGTTCCTCATCTTTCCATGCACCTTCTTCAAGTGCTTCAATGTAACTATTCATAGAAGTTAAAGGTGTACGTAACTCATGTGATACATTGGCAACAAATTCACGACGCTCACGTTCAACTTGTTGTTGTTCAGTAACGTCATGTAACACAGCGATATAACCAGTTACAAATCCTGTTTCCTGCACAATCGTACTAAAGTTAACACGTGCGATTAGACCTTCTTCTTCATTTAAATCTAATAAAAAACTATCATTATTCTCTTGAATTTCTTCAAGTTTAAATTCATCTTCAAGACTTAATACACTTAACATGTAATATCCGATGATGTCTTCTTTCGCCATACCAAGCATCTTGAGTGCCATATCATTGACGATACGAATACGTCCACGGCGGTCTGTTGCAATAATACCATCACTCATATGGGTGATAACTGAGTCCAGTCTACGTTTCTCACTTTCAGTATTAGCCTGCGCTTCTTGTACACGTTTAGACAAGTTATTAAATGCTAAAGCTAATTCGCCAATTTCATCATTACCATAAATCTTCACACGTTGCGTATAGTTACCTCTGGACATTTCGACCGTCTGGTTACGCATATCGGTGATTGGTTTGGTAATCGTTCGCGCTATAAAGAATCCTAGGATGACTGTGATTAATAATGAAATAGCTGTACCAACAATGAATATTTGATTTATATTATTTAATTGGTTATAAACGTCATTAATTTTTGATTCGATATAAATATTACCAATTACCTTTTTATCGACTTTAACTGGGATATTATATACCCAGACACGGTCCTTACCACCGCCATAATCTTTTAAAATTAAATGATCGTTTGATTGTCCTAGTGATAGTGCTTTTTGGACAGAACTATCATTCGCTTTTTGATTGATTAGACTACGGTTAGACTGCTTCGTCGTCGCAATAATAATTTGGTCTTTATCTATAAAACGAATTTCTCCAATTTCTTGACGGTTGGCATACTCACTTAATAAATTTTGAATATCTTTTTGTGCATTTACGGAGCCCTTTTCGTCATATACTTTTTCAATACTAATTTCTAATTGTTTAGCGTACTGCGTAATATTCTTCTTAAAATTATCAAGCAGCTCTTTTTCAAGATTATTTGTAAAATACAGCCCGATAATTTGCATACCAATGATAATCAGTAATACATAAACAATTACAAGTTTAGTATGAAGGGATTGTAGTTGTTTTAGCCACTTCATTCGTTTCGACCTCTACTCATGTTGTTGGAGGAAATATCCAACGCCTCTACGCGTCACAATATATTCAGGATGTGACGGATCATCTTCAATCTTTTCACGTAAACGACGAATCGTTACATCGACCGTACGTACATCGCCAAAGTAATCATAGCCCCATACTGTTTGTAATAAATGTTCACGTGTCATTACTTGTCCCATATGTTTTGATAAATAATGGAACAATTCAAATTCACGATGTGTTAATTCAATATCTTCGCCACGTTTTTTAATAGAATATGCGTCTGGATAAATCACAATATCTTTAATTGTGATTTCATTCGTTACATTTCCAGTGTCTTGTGCTGGTTGTGAGTAATGACGACGTAAGTTCGCTTTCACACGTGCGATTAATTCACGCGTACTAAACGGTTTCGTTACATAGTCATCTGCACCTAGTTCTAAACCAAGCACTTTATCAATTTCTGAATCTTTAGCAGTAAGCATTATTATTGGCATTTCGTATTTTTTGCGCACTTCACGACATACTTCCATACCATCTCTACCAGGTAACATAATATCAAGTAAGACGATATCTGGTTCTTCTTCATAGATTAAATCTACTGCGTCATTACCGTCATAAGCGCAATATACGTCGTAACCTTCTTTTTTTAAATTAAATTCTAAAATATCAGCAATTGGTTTTTCATCGTCAACTACAACAACTTTTCTAGCCATATATTATAAACCTCTTGTAGTTCTTCCGTTCGTTTACATTGCTAATGTTATATCAAATTTTCGAAGTGCTTCATTATTATTCTGTTCTCTATATAACATATAGCTACCTATTATATAATTTACCATTTATGAACGGTTAATTCTATTTTAGTATTTAAAATTATAGAATAATATTATTTATAATTTTACCATTGAAATACAGTTCCGCAAAATAAGTTAGACTTTTGCAATATGCTTGACGCTTTTGTTTAGGTTTATCATCATATTTTATCGTTTTCGTATATGTCAAAAGTGCCGTAATGACAGTATTTTTAATTATAGAAATATAAGCATGT